>Ga0172363_10000022_pt1 | contig 87505 bp, 78 predicted proteins | sample LakKivs2_kivu2a2_FD_114541 | JGI IMG/M metagenome (GOLD analysis project Ga0172363, IMG submission 114541) | Sediment microbial communities from Lake Kivu, Rwanda - Sediment s2_kivu2a2 | ecosystem: Environmental > Aquatic > Freshwater > Lake > Sediment | place: Rwanda: Western Province, Lake... | reverse complement strand
GAGCCTAACCCAGGAAAAGGGTCGTTTTTGGTATAAGGACTTGTGTAAGAATGTTCCCAACCACATGCCCCTACGGGGGTAAGAAAGGAAACATACCATGGCCAACAATTACGTTCAAAAGGGCGTAGCAGTCGTCGTCTCCGGCGGCCTCTCCGCCGTCGGGGCCGCCGTAGCCGGCCCCATCGGGGCCGCCCTCGGGGGCGGTCTCGGGGGTCTCATCGCCGAGGTAATCGGCGAAGACGCCGGGTACGGCGACGCCTTGGACGAGGCGTCCGTCGACATCTCTGCCTTCGTAAAGAAGGCGGAGGCCCACAAGGCAACAAAGGCCGCCGCCCCCGCGAAGGAGCAGGCGAAGGCCGAGAAGGAGAACCTCGCGGCGGCGCTGAGGGAGCAGAACGAGCTCCTGAAGCGGTTCATGGAGATGGCCGCGCAGGCCCAGGCCCAGGCCCAGGCCGAGGCCCAGGCCGAGCCGAAGACCACCAAGGCCGCGTAGTCCTCCCTCCCTCCCGTTCCCCAATCCCAAAGGAAGAAACGCCCGCCACAAGCGAGCGTTTCTTTCGCTTCTTTTTGGTATAAAAGCAAAGAAGGAGGACGCACATGGATGAGTTCGGAACACACCGGGCCGCGGCAAAAGCGGGCTGTCCTGTTTGTGGAGACGTACTGAACGACCTGGATGCGGAGCGGATAATCGGAACCATAAACTGGAGAAATTTTTGTAAACGACCGCGGTGTAAAGGCGTACGTGAATACATCGTTACTTATGAACAACAGTTAGCCAAGCGCATGTCTCTTGCACCGGCGTCACAGGATCACGTCGAAACCGTGCAGGTCGTGGAAGGCTGGGAGTACGTCGATGACTACAACCGCTGGAGAAACCACGAAGGCAAGGTCGTAAAGATCAAGGAGCTGGAGAATGACGAGCTGCTGGATGCCATGCACCTTCTGAAGGAATCCAACTTTGCGAAGATGGGTTCGACCATCGTCTGGATGAAGGGTTTACCGCGTAAACCTGGGAAGTACCGATATTTAGTCGAGCAGCTAAATGTAGGTAAAGACCTGGCCCTGGCCAAGCTGGAGGAGATGCGCGAAGTCGCCATAGAGAGAGGGTTAATGTCATGAGCGTGAGTGTTCTCCCTGCCACCAACAACGACGTGGACGACATCATGCTGATCGGTGAAGACCCCGCTTTCACCGTGACTCCGAGAATCAAGTTCTACGACCGGGAAGAGGTCATCGAGTGGGCCAACAACCGGGAAGCGAACATCCTGCTCATCATGCGCCGCTTGGACGACCGGGCGCCCGTCGGGTTCTGCTTCTGCAAGGTCATGTCCAAGAACTGGGCCATGTTGGACAACTTCTTCGTTCTCCCCGAGTACCGAGACCAGGGATTCGGCCAGGAGCTGATTAACGCCCTGAGAACGGAGATCCGGAAGAGGCGGATAGGGTATGTCTCGTGCCTGGTCGAGGTAGGCAAGGTACATACAGTTAACCGTCTGAAGCGGTATGGGTTCGAGCCTGGGAAAGTCTACGAGTGGAGGGAGCTGTTCTTGGTATAAGTACATGAACCCTACAACTAAGGACTAAGGAGGTCCCCATGGCAAAAGTACGGACGTACGTAGATGTTCGTAACGGTATGGTATACCGTTACGACAGGAAGGACGACTCGATCACCGCCGTCGCGCCCGACGGAGACGAGGTGGTCGAGTCGGTGAGTCGCTCCCTCGTGGCGCGACTCACACGTCAGGGCGTCCCCGACGTCCTGTGGAGGGGGAGCCCCTCCATCGACCTGCCGACACTGCCCATGTTCTCTAGCCTCGTAGGCTGGTAGTTCTCGCCCCCGTTCCGGGGGCACTTCTTTTTTGCCTGTGGAGTGCGGGTACGGACTATGCCAGACCGCCGCCGAAGAGCGCGGACGGACCGCCGCCCGAGGAGCGGAGGCGCGCGATGAAGGAATCGTGGGCCAGCATGGTACTTCCCGTCAGGTCCACGTCAAACCGGCACAGGACGTCGGTCAACTGGGTGATGACCGCCGGGGTGTCTCCGATATTCAGCATCAGAGGCACACCCTCACCGCCGGCCAGCGACCCGAGGGCCTGGTCGGTCGGGTTGTTCACGGCACCGGCGTTCGCGCCGGACTGGAGCCGGAACGAGCCGGCGAGGAACAATGCCGTTCTCGGGACGATGCCGTTCACGCCATCGTTCAGGATGGTGGCCAGCGTGACCCAGGTGAACGTCGCAGGCAGGACGTGGATCTCCAGCACGCGAGAGTACCCGGCCGGCGTCGGCAGGGTCTCGGCGTACTCGATGTTCGACGGGTCGACGACCGCCGCGTCGTTGATCAGAACGACGCCGATATCGTCTCCTGCGATGCCCGGGTCGATCGCCTGGATGTCCAGGTAGTCGGCAAGAGGTGTCGCAGGGTCGAACAGGCGACGGATGGACTGGACCATGCCCATGAGCAGGCCCGAACCCGTTGCGACCGATCCGATATTTGCAGCACCCGCCGTGATCGGCGTAGTCCCAGTATCGACCACGTCGATGACCGGTCCGCCCATGAGGTCTGCCTCTTCAGCCCGGGGGTCTTCGTCCGTCGCTTCCACGGACCACTGGATCCCACCAGCCTGCTGTGCCGCCACGAGCAGGGGCTTGATGCGCTGGAGCTGTCCCATTTCCAGGACAATGCTTTTCGTCGCGCCTGCGGGGATCTGGAGAACCAGCCTCCCTTCCGCGGGGAAGGGATCTTGAATGCAGATGTCCGCAAGCAAGTAGGCCGGGGTGACCCCGGGAGGCGTGAGATTGGTAACAGTCAGTTTCGGCATTTCTGCGACTCCTTGTTGGAAAGCCCAACCTTGTACCCAGGCTCCATTATAGCAGCCAGAATTGTTTCTACAAGACCTTCGTCTGTCAAGTGACCATCTTCACGATGGTCGACTGGATGCCCGCGATCTGTTTCCCTACTGCTTTGTTGAACAGCCCCCCGTTTGTCGGACCTGCTACTGCGGGTCCGGATGGACCCCATGCCGTGGGATGCGTGTGCGTATCCAGGGCCGTGAGAAGCGCCGTCAACAAGGCCGCCAACTCAATGAACTTGACCGCCGGGTTCACGGCCGCAGAGGGACCCCCACCGAGCAAGTCCGCCATGGCCTTAGTGATACCTCCCAGGCCGATGCTGTCCGGCTTGGGCGTGTTGAGGCAGACACCGTTCAGTATAGGTATAAACGGCCCTCCCTTTGCCTGGTCCAGCGGGATGGGGTCTCCGAACACAACCGCCCCGTTGTACAAGTAACAGCGGTATCCCGCCATCGCCTTTCCCGAAGGGTCGGCCATGTGGTTGGGGAAGCCGATGAACTTCACGTGGCTACCGTTCACGATCTGTTCCGCCAAGGCCACGTTTGTAGGGAGAGCCGCGGATACCGGTCCTCCCGTTATCGTGTTGTTGACGTTACCGCCCGTGTAGAGCAGGTAGTTGTTGTTGGCGACATGGCTCAAGTCTTGCCCATACGTGAAGAGCCCCGACGCTCCGACCGAGACGCTCCAGCCGCCATCAACTGTCATCGTCCTTTTTCCGTCTACGGTCTTGTTGTCGTTGCCTTTGACGTAGACGTAACGGTCCTTCCCCACCTCTTCCCGACGGTTGACCGAACAGACGTTGACGATATCCTCGGTCGAGAGAAGCAGGATCTTCCCCGTGGGGCTGAACTGCTGCTGGGAAAGCATCCGGCCGGCATTGTCGAGAATCTGAAGACGCACGAGGTTCCCCACGTCCCCGATATCGAACGCCACACATCCCTGACCATCATCCCGCTGTGTCTTCTGGTCGATGCGTCCCCTGAAAGAGAGTGACGCGCGTCCGTTTATGGTTTGGACCCGCATCTCCCCGATCGAGGAGAGGTGCTCGTAGTTCTCGCACACAACTCGCACAGCGTCGTGGTGTCCCGAGACGATGATCTGAGCCCGATCGGACCCGAACACCTTGTTGATCCTGCCGGCCTGGACGCTGATGTAGTTGCCGTCGGGTGTGGAGAGGAAGTGGTCTCCAGGAAGCATGTTCTTGGGTGTGGAGGCTTCCCGGCAGTACCCGCCTGCCAACGTCTCGGTACTGGAGTTGAAGAACCCACCACCGGCATCAATGGGTGAACCTGCGGCCTTCTCTGTCGCGGTACGGGACGACGTCATGGGTACGACGCCCGAGATGAACGGCTGGTTTCTCAGACCGAAATCGACGACGACGGGAGTGTGAGAACGTAGGACGGAATCCAGACCGGGAACCGTCTTTTGCGCCATGACATTCTTGATGACGCGGTTCTTCTTCTCGTTGGGATTTCCCGGCTCCCCTTCCAGGGCGATCGTGTAGGAGTGGCTCGACGGATCGTAGGCAACGATCGTGCCTTGCCGTTTGCCTTTGGGGTAGAGGTCACCACCAAATGCGGTTTTTCCTTTTTGATCAATGCCGGGATTGCGCAACATCTATTCAAGTACTTCGTGGATCCAGTAGTCTTCCGGCGGAATGCCCGTCGGCAGGGCCGCGCTATCGGATACCGAGAACCCGATCACGGCATCGATGGTCGAGCGAGGAATGCCATCGGAGTTCGCCACCATCGACGGGAGGAACGGGTAGAGACGATCACAGAGACCGCTCACGTCCTCCATGATCATGTTCTGCCCCGCGGTGAAACCGATGGTGTACGTGGATATCATGCAGAGCTCCACGTAGAAGGCACCGAGAAGATCCTGGGCCTTGTCCTTGAAGATGACACCGAGACCGAACGGTATGTAGTACAGCTCGGAATCGAGGTTGATGTAGTACGGCGAGTACTGGGTGGTTCCGGGAGCTACCGGCGGGTCGTCGAACTCCTGTACCGCGATCCCGGGAGTCGCTACCGCGTTGTGGTAGCACACACGCAGCAGATTGCGACCGTTGCAGAAGAGCCTGCCGATACGCCACGTCGTCTGGGACTTGCCCGAGACGAAGAACGTGCGGCCCGAACCGATGGCCTGGAGAGGCTGGGTCGGCTTCTGGCTCGTGATCTGGAATGTCTGCAACATCCCGATGGCGAGAAGACTGGCGAAACCATCAGTGTCTGCCGCCCTCACATCCATGAACCGGGGAGGTCCCGCAAGGACGAGCGTATTGTCTGGATGTGCGGACGTGTACGCCGCGTTGTCCATCAGACGCTCGACATTGTTATTCTGGGAACTCCACTTTTCGATACCTTTGGTGATTCCAAGAGGCATGTCTCACTCCTCCGTTCAGTACTGACCCTGCTGTCCCATTCCTGAGGCAGTGTTCTGGGTCTGCGGTGTCGGCATCGGGGATTGTCCCGGTCCGAGTACCATTTGTCCCAATCCGTACACTCCGAATCCCTTGCCGGCCATGTTAGCAAGACTCGGAGTCTTAGAGCTAGAGAAGAACATCCCTCGACCAAAGTTCATTATACCCCCGCCGAGAGACTTGAGTGGGCTCTGCTTGAGAGACCCGACACTGTGTTGTGCGGCCTGACCAAAACGGTGCAGTCCTCCTCCGATAGTCTTGCTGACCTTTCCTCCGGACATCAGACCCTTTGTCAGCGTTCCGCTGGCGGCCCCTCCAACTCTCGACCCGAAGACCTTGGCCAACCACGGAAGAGCTTTTCCAAGAGCGCCGACAACCGCCCCACCCCATGCCTCTTTTACGAGGTAATCCGCGTCCTCTTCAGGTACACCCCGGTTAATGAAGGCGAGCTTCACTTGTTCCGGGGAGTACCCGAGATCGCGAAATGCACACGCAGTGCCCATGTGTCCTTGCTCGATCATGCCACCAGGTGACAACCGATGATGTTGAGGACCATCGGCATCTCGATTTCGATAAACGATTCCACGCGATCGGAACTGATGGTCGAAATCTCGTTCGAGATGATCTTCGCGTCAATGAGCGGCGCCCCGATCTTGATCTTCCGCGCGCTCTTCAGCGTTCCGATAACCGCCTGTTCCGCCTGGCCGATGAACTGGATCGTCTCTTGCGTCACGTTCCACCGGCCAATGAATGCCAGCAGGACATCGAGGAAGGTCCACGCGATGTAGTCGAAGTTCTTCAGGATCATGTACTCGCTGAACTCCAGCGTGGACACATCCGTGGTGACCTCGTGGATGGTCGAGGGCAGCGCCGCGAGACTGTCCTGCGTGAAGACGTAGAGACCGCCGTTCGAGAGTTCGGTGAGCTGCTCTTCCGAGAAGTAGTCATTCGAACCGTAGATCCGGCTGATGCCGTTGATGCCCAGGAACGTGAAGCCCTGCTGCGACGGTTGTCCCGCGGTCTGTCCACCGATGGCGCAGGCCAGGTAGTAGCCAGGTTGTGACAGAGCATCGATCGGGTCCGTCCCGCCCATGCGGTCGAGGCTGCCGTCCTTGAGGCCGGCCACATCGACCAGATCCGGGAAAGCCAACACGAGACGCCGGCTGGAGAAGCTGTGTGCCGTGGCCAGCAACTCGGTAACCTGCTGCGCCTTCGTGAAGTTCCGGATGACGCGCATGTACAGAGTGCCCGGCAGAATTGACGAGCCGCCGCCACGGTAGCCCTCGTGGGGCAGTTCGTTCTCTACCGTCGAGGTATCGTTGCCGGCATTCACGACCTGGAGGCGCGTCTCGCTGAGGACGTCATCGACAACCCACGATGTCGGGGTCGTGAAGTCGTTGATGCTCGGGTTGCTCGGCATCTGGAGAATGTCGCCGGGCAGAACACCATCGGTGATGAAGTGCGCCGACGGAACCTGGAGGACGAGGTAGAGGTCGTCGTAGTAGTCCGTGGTGATGTCGAACGTGTCTCCCGCCATCGTGTTGTAGAGACCGCTACTGAACCTCAGCACCAACCCCGTCGCGTCGGTGATGTTCAGGTAGTCGCCGTCGGCAACGAGAACCGGGCTGACTACCGGCCACAAGGTACCCGGAGGCAGCTGGGCTCCCTCGTCGGGATCGACCTCGATGGTGTCGTCCGCTCGGACGTGGGCGACGGTGTAGTTGTACACGACGCTGTTTGCCATGAACTCGATCTTGTCTCCGGGGATGACACCGTTGACGGTAATGAATGCCGGAGCAACGATGAGACCCGCGACGTTGTCGAACACGAGGTTTCGGCGGCCCTTCGAGAGCGGTTTGGTGCTCGTCTTCTGGAGCGTCGTCGCGCTGTTCGTCGGGTTGATGATGTAGCGGTAAACCGGCAGGTCAACCGCACCCAACACGGCCCGGAACTTCTGCCGGATACCGCTCGAAAGAACGTAGTCCGGGTCGGCCAGGGTCATCGCCATCGTGTTCAGGAACCCGAGAACGGTTGTGTTGTAGGTCAGCGGCACCACGGCGTAGACCTTGCGCTCATTGCTGATCTTCGACACGAAGTCCATATAGCCTGCGATGTCATCCGACTTCAATCCGAACACCTTCACCGTAGTGAGCGTGTTCAGCGCAGCGATGTACGCACCGACATGCAGCGGGTTGCGTGCGTCGAGCTTCCCGAGAAGGAGCTCCATGGCGGCCGTGTCCTGGGAGACTTCGTTGATCTGCTGGAGAGTCTGGCGAAGAGCCCGGTACTCGATGTAGATCTTCGCGTACGTGACGTCCTTGTTCAGCAGGGTGGTGCTGAGGCCGACCTGAATCGCGCTGTTGATCGTGATGGAGTCGTTGTTGGTGTCGACGGAGAACTGGGTCGCGTCGAGCTTGTAGTCGTCGAACTTGCGCTCGACTCTCCATAGAATCGGAGAGGCCGCGAGGCTGTTTGCGTCGAAATCCGAGGTCGTGCGCAGATAGCAGGCGTCGGTCACGGCAACGCCGATTGCGTCCACCTTCACGGTACCACCCGAGCCGAGAACCTTGAAGTTACAGAGAGCGACGGTCCCCAGAAGACCGTCGTCGTCTTCGACCTCCAGGGCGAGCTCGCTCACCACACGCTTCACCGTGTAGGTCCCGTTGCGTGGTGTCGGAGCAGCGTCGGCCGAGATGACCACGGAATCCCCACTAGTGACTCCTGCGGTCACGAACGTGAAGCCCACACCACTGAAGGTGTACGCCAGTTCCTTGATGGTCATCTTGTAGTCGTCAACACCCGCCGCGGGCTGGACGATCAGACGATCTCCCGCTGCGACTTCCTCACTCCCGAAGTGAACACCGATCGCACCAGGCACACCGGCATTCGCTTGGAAGAGGTTGTCGTTCAGCCGGTAGTAGGCGTCATCCGGCGCTCCCGAGTGCTCCGCCAGGATTGCCCGCGCCTCGTCGAAGAAGACATTGACGCTGTCCGCGTCGAGCTTCGCTCCGGCTTCGATGCTGGGAGCGTCCGTGACGAGTACCGCGGGCGGCGTAGTGAAGGGATTGTTCTCTTCATACGTGCCGTAGTCCGCGTCGGCGTAACAGTCATCCTTGTCGTCCAGGTAGTCCAAGATCTGGTAGCACGGCCCTACGACCAACACGTCCAGCGTGGGCGTCGCGGGCGTAAACGACACAGTCTTGAACTCTTGGTAGATGGCAACATTTGGACGGTGCGTAGTCATTTACGAACTCCCTTTTTCACTCGACGGACGTATCTCCGTCGCCGGAATCCCGAAGCACTACCTGATGATAATACAAGTTGGGGTCTCCCGTAAGTCCTATCTTCACGACGAGATCCCTGAGAAGCGGGGCAACGGGAACAGTAGACCACCGCGTCTCCAGAGTGACCGTAAAGCTGACGGTCGTCTGCCATACCTGTTTATCTTCGTCAAGTGGCCGGGTTTCACTCATTGCCGGTTCCCTGATATCGTACAGCCCGAAGTCCTTCCTGAAGATGTCCCTCGTAGCCAATACGAAGAACCAAGCCGTGTCGGCAATCAGACAGGATTCCGCGGCATTCTCAGACTCGCAGTAAAACGTAATAGGAATATTTGCCTGGCAGAAGTAGGCGTTGAAGCTCGTCTGAGCCTTGTGCCCGGCCAGGTTGTCCAACACCACCTTGTCAGCAGTCACCGGCCCGCGGTCCACGTAGATTGCCGGGCGGTAATTGCGTGTGGATTTTTCCACGTTGAATGCCGCTTCGATAAGCAGCTTTCGCGGTTCACCTTCAGGTACCGGCTGTCCATCTTCTATGTCGGATGGCCGGAGGTCAGGATCCCACACCCACGGCAAAGGCTCGGCGGGATTCCGGTTGAACCGATAGCGGAGTGCCGTGACCCACAACCCCACCAAGGCAAGTGGAGTTCCCGGGCACACGTCTACGCCCTCGCCTTTCAGGCGGGGAAGTCGGTACCGGTAACCTTCGTCTGTGAGTATTACACCGCCCATATTAAAACCACGGAGGCTCGTGCCAGTGATCGGCTTTGAGCCCGTATTCTCTCGAAGACCTTGCCAGTTCGGAGACCACCAATTCCTGATGGACTATCAGCGAGTGGATGAGCGTCGGAGTTACCGACTTGATCTCGTATCGCGTGTCATCCCGCAAGAACACCAGGACGTCTTGCATGTCCACGATAGGGATGTGCGGCATCAAGATCTGGATGACGTTGCTTTCAACATCCCCCTGAGGCGCCGTTTGGATTTGAATAGGTGACGGTCGGCGCTGGGCGTATGTGTATACAGGGTTCCAGTACCCCCCAACGAATCCCGTTCCAAAGCACGTCGAACAATGGGCACGCGTCGACTGGCCAGTAGAGGACAGACATATCGGACATTTTTCACCCCACCGACGCCTCTTGAAAATGGCGACCTCCGTGCCCACCCCCACCTTGAAATAGCGCAGTGCGTCGCGAGTGAGCTTGTAGTGGATTCCCCGGCGGCGATGATCCAACGCCGGCCAGGTGTCCCCGATTACTTCCAAGTCTCCCGGCTCCGCGGTAACGCGGTAGTATGGCTTGCGCTCCAGGGACATCATCCCCATGGACGAATCGTTATGCGGGGACTGGATGTTGTTATCCACGTAGAAGTATTCGTCCTCAAGATCCTCTACGAGAAGCTCCCACGGACCGTGATGGCTTCCTGAACGCTCCACCTTGAAAAGGTAGTGAGGGACCGATACGGGATTCCGGATGATCCACTGTATGTAGACTCTCCTCGGCCACACGGGAATGCACCGCGTGATTTCCAGGAAGGCTTTACTCCCCTTGAGGGGGGATTCCTGCTTCCCGTAAACCGTGGAGAGAGGTGCTGTAGCCATTACGCAGTCCACCTACCGATGTAGCGGTAGCCTGAGCTGAGACCGTCGTAACAAGCTTCCATGTTGTTCTGTGTTTTGATCTGTCGTGCGAGCCCGTCGAATTCAGCTTGCAGGTTGTCCGCCCACGCCATGTAGAGTGCCTGCTTTTCGTCGAGACCTACCGGCGCAATATTCCCATCCTGAGTAATGAGCTGGTTGCGCAGCTGCCGTATTCCTTCTGAACGAAGAAGAATAGAGCACGCACACACCATCAGGACCCAGCGATTTATCAGGTTGGTCGGAACATTGGTCTGCGGCGTCATCGCATTGTACTTGTCAGCACCAAACTGAAGTGCCCGATTCAGGTCGTCGTCGCTGAACTCTATCTCTTCAAGAAGAAGAGGATTCTTCGACGGGAGATCCCGCAGAAACCACCGCACATCCTGGACGGTAATGGGAGTAGCGTTGGTTGGGATAACAACGGGCATCTTACAGCAGCCTTCCGCGCTTTACGACGTAAACCGCCAGGGACTTGGCGACTGCCGGGACTCCGCTAACTGTTTCCAGTATTCGGAGTTGCTGGCTCGGGAGAACCGGGAGACCTTCAGGCACCATGACGTGGCGATCGGCAACCCCGGACAATCCTGCGGCGACCAGAACTGAAGACGTACCGTCCTGTTCTTCGACGTACACAGAAAGAACGGAGCCCGCCCCACAGACTGCTCGGATTTCGGTCACAACCGCGACCGTGGGAAACCTGAAGATGCCGCCATCGTTCCCGACCTTCGTCATAGGCACTGTCCCTTGGGGAGTACCGTAGTCGAACCGATTGGCATTGTAGTCCTGAACAATGAAGTCCACGACAGGCGGTCCGTTCAGGTGAGGGAGCGCTCCCAAGAACTGGTCTCCGGCTCCAACCTGCTGTCGAACTCCTACCGGTTCGAACCCTACACTGATGTCCATTTCTATGCTCCCTTCACGTCGTGACTTCTACGTGCACCGGACCGTACATGGTCGGCTTCTGTATGTGCACCGCCCAGGTCTGACCGTCAGCCAGGATGACCGGGTCCACCCACTCCCCGTTGATGTCGCTTGTCGTGGCCGCAACCCATGTGGAGGTATGACCCGCCAGGAACTCGGATAGCAGGAAGACGCGGATCTCCGCACCCTCCACGGGTTCACCCGAGGAATTGATGACGCGGAGGTCACCGGCATGAGGGTAGTTGTGGTCTACCGTCGTACTCATGCCCTGATTTTAGGCGGAATCGAGAACTGAGGCAAGAAGTGGCTTAGTGCTTCTTTTTCTTCTTTCCGAGCTTCTCGTTCGAAGCCGGTTCCGGGGTACTGTAAGCATCCTCCGAAACAGGTTCCGGCAACGGCTCAGGAACGGGCTCGGGTTCCGGCTCTGGTTCCGGCTCAGGAGCGGGCGGAGGAGGTGCAACGGGCACCGGCTCCACCGGCATCGGAGGAGAAACAACAGGAGCGGGAATTGGGGCCGGGACCTTCACCGGAGCCGGAACGGGGACGGCCTTCTTCACGGGAACAGGAGCGACCTCGACTTGAGCGACCAGCTTTGGCGGAACCGAACGGAGATACGGAGAGAGAGCTGGGTGTCCCAACGCGCTCTGCGGAATCTGCTGCACCGATCCTTCAGTTCCAGCAGGTTCGAAGACCAGCGACTTGCCGCTTGCACCACGCACCTGAGGGACAACAATGCGGGTAGCGGTCATGTTCTTCAGTGGGACAAAAATCATTGCGTATCTCCCAGAAAAAAGCCATCGGGGCCGGTTTCCCGACCCCGATGCACACCTCATGTTACGGCCCGAACTGGATCTCTTGGATCGAGAGCGCGTTGCCGATGCCGAGCCCGAGAGCCTCGTAGGACCAGAACTCGATCATGTCCGCTTCCTGCTTGATGAACAGGGTGGCGTCCTGGAGGAGGTAGAAGTTCCCGAGGAAGTTGTTCGGCGCCTGCGGCGCGAAGACGTACGCCTTCGTGTCGTCGTAGACGTCGGCCTTGATCGTGGTCACGACCGGGAGACCCCACAGCTTCTGCGAGGACTCGATGCCCTCGTCGAAGTGCCGCTTTGCGATGTCGTGGCCAACCGTGGTCGACGGCAGGTCCAGAGCATCCATGTAGCGGCTCTTCGTCATGAGCATCTTGCCGACCGGACGCCGACGCCTCAGGAGGCTCTGCATGGCGCTCTTGAAGGTCGAGCTCTGGAACGGGCCAGGAGTCCGCTGCACAGCCGGGTTCAGGGCGATGATGTCGTCCACCAGGTTCCGGAACGCGCGATCCTCTTCGTCCGCCATGTCCTTCACGGAGTTGTCGGACAGGATCTTGCGGATGTCGCTGGTGTACGTCATCAGCTCGAACTTCGACTTGGTGAAGCGCTGCGACTCGACCTTCCCGAAGAAGATCGAATAGCGCTGGCCGTAGAACCAGGTCCGGTGGCCGGTGCCCTGGAACTGGCAGAAGGTCGCCGCGGAGTCGGGCTCCTTGTCGATGATCTTCTTCGGCTGATCCGTGTTCTCGTCGCGGTCGATCTCGTCCTCGGTGATGCCCACCGGAACGATGATCTCACGAACCGCGGCCTCTTGACGGAGCTTCTCGCGGATGAACGCGGAACTCTCGACTTCGGCTTCCTTGACACGCCCTTCTTCGATCTTGCGAACGAAGTTCGAGTTCACGAAACGGGCAGTCACTTCCGGAGACTCTTGCTGGTAATTCATGACTGCCTCCTCAGATGCCTTGTGGAATGATGACGTGGAGAAGCCCCGTCGCCAGGTTGACACCTTCCGGACCGACGTACCCGTAGACCTGCTCGTCAGCGCCAGGAACGATGCTGGGGGTAGCCAGGACGAACATGCCCCGGTTACCTGCGATGGTTCCGCCGGGACGCAGCGGAGCTCCGGGGATGAGGCCGGGGTTCGCCGTGAACCGGTCGGTGAGGTACTCCGCACCGCCCTGGATGCAGGAGACCTTGTGGACGAACGCGCCGTCGTAGTCCTGGTCGCCGTCAACCGCGACGAAGTACGGGGTCCGCTGGCTGGTGGCCTGGAACGGGACTACCGTGACGTCGTTGTCGGCGAGAACGGCCCGGCCGTTTCCGTCCATCATGACGATGGCACCGCGGAAGATCGGTCCCGCTATCGGGGTACCCCCACCGCCGGGTCCACCGTACGGACCGACTGCGCCGGCAACGTCGAGAACCGTCAGGAGTGACGATTTCGCCGCCGCATGCGGGTCATGCCCGTGGAAGTTGAACTTGCTACTGAGAATGGTCATTTGTTTTCCTCCATCAGCTATTCAGCCACGTGAGTAGCCTTGCGTCTTCTGGCGGCAGCCCATTTGTAGACGCCACCTTCTGAGTGTCATTGTCGCTCGGCCCGCCCATCGAGTCAACTCTCTCCGCACCTGCCAGCTTCGAGATGACTTTCTGCACCTCGGGGTCAAGGTTGGACAGTTTGACGGCCAGAGATTCATCGACAGGTTCGCCGACGGCCTCTGTCAGCCGGGTAGCCAAAACAGAGGCAGCCTTCTTTCTCTCTTCGTTCTGGGTAGCGACCTTCTCGCCTTCGAGCCGCTCGATGTAATCGGCGGTCTTTTCGAGAATTTCCGCTACCTGGCTCATGATCGTGGTCATCGAACGCCTCCGAGATTCTTTTGCAGTTGGATGAGACCGCGAGTGGCTGTAAGAATCTGGGCGCACTTGATCAGCTTCGCATGTTCAGCCTGAACTTCCTCTTTACGGAGTATTTCAGCCGTCTTTCGGAGTCCCGCCGCGAGTTCCTTCGGGGACATCATCGCGAGCCTCCCTTGAGGAGTCCTTGGCCGAAGCCCAGAACGTCTTCATACGTCACCGGCACACTCGACGCCGATTTGACGATCTCAGCCACTTCGTGAAGCCCGCGAGCAATCTCTGAAGCGTACTCCAGAGAAGGAGCTGCGGCTTGTTTCGTCGCGCCGGCCGACTCTTGACGGGTCGCCGTGATCACCTGGCTTATGGTCGGCAGTGGTCGCATGTCACTTCCTCCGAGGTGGTGTTGGAGGCGGGCTGGAAGGCAGGCGGATGCCAAACGTAGAGGCGAGTTTCACCACTGCCTCTTTGTAGAGCTTCGCGTACTGTTTTCTGACCTTCGCCTCGTACATCATCAGCCCTGTTGCGACATCTGCATCAGCGCGTCGACTTCCTGTGCGCCCTTGATGAACTCTTCGGCCGCACGGTCACGGACCTCACCCATCGCGGCGTCGTAGCCTTGGTTGAACTGCTCGGCCGCGATCTTCTCGTGCGTCTGGGTGTAGCCCACCTGGGCCATCTTCTCCATGACGTCGTCGTCGATGTTGACCGAAGCCAGCTTCACTTCCATCTGGGCTTCCTTGTTCTGACCCTGGAGCGCGGCCTCCTGCTGGATGCGGATAGCCGCATCCTGGTAGCCAAGCTCCGCGGCCTTCACGAGTTCGTCATCGGACGCGGCGACCTTCACGGCCTCCTCGTACGTCGGCGGCTGGTACGACTGCGCTGCCGCAACCTTGGCCGCATTGTCGTATGCCGCGAACTCGTTGATCGCCGCATGTGCGAACGCCCGGCCGCAGAGAGCTGCCTGTTGGACTTCTCCCTGCTTCTCGGCGTTGGCCACATCTTCGGCCATCTTGAACAGGTCACGAACCGGGTCGCCCGCCGCCGGCGCCGCCTGGGAAGCAACCTTGCTCAGGGTTTCGCCAAGAGCGCTCGACAGTTGGCTCTCTGCAACCTGCCGAGGGTCCGGAGCTGCCTGTGCCGCCGTCTTCTCTTGGGCCTCGATTTCATCCAGAATTTTGTCCACGAGCATGTCTTTACCTCTTTCGCCAGGTGTCGCGTCTATATTAGGACGCTTTGTTCGAATCCACAAGAGGGAACTAACCCTCCACGATCAACCACCCAATGTGCTCAGCGAGCTTGTCAAGATCCACCGCAGGAAGCGTTACGGTATCCGCGGGGACCGGAAGTTCATGAGCCAGCCACGTGGAAACCTTAACTCCTCCGCTCGATACGCCGCGCAGAACTTCTTTGGACTTTCCTGCGATGTCGCTCCCGATATCCATGAGCGGGTTGGCGACTCTCTTATTGGCCCACTGACCCAAGCGACTAGCGCCCAAGCCTTTCAACCCGAGTGTCCCTACTCCCGCAGCGATGAACGGGTGTTCGTACGACGCCTGCTCGACCTGATCGAGAATGCGTCGGGACAGCGGGAGGGCGGGGTGACCGATAGGGATTCCATCCTGCATTCGGGAACTGTAATCATGTCCCAGTAGTGCCATCAACCCCAAAGTACCGACGAACGGGAGGGCGTATCCTCCGAGAGAGCCCACTTTCGCCAGTTCAGTATTGGTGGGGATCGGCACTCCCTGGTCAGTCATGTAGTGGGGTCCCATGGTCGGACGCATGGTGTAACCCAGCGCACCGAGTCCTCCGGCCACCAGCGGTTTCATCCACCCGCGGCTAGGACCCAACCCATGGGTTATGACCTTGTACGCTCCTCCGAGAAGCGCTGTCCCCCCGAGAATCTTGTAGAGATTGCGTTTGGCAATCTCATCATGTGCCAAGATGGCCGCTCCCCGAGTAGTGCCGTACTGCTGTCCGGTAATCGGATCGGTCATAGACAGCGGAGTGGTGTACGCCGGCTCGTCTCGCCACCTCTCGTGAACGACTCGTCTCTTCAGGTATTCCCCGATACCTGAACGCTTCTCCATGAGAGGACCGAGAGCATCGAAGAGTCCTTGATGCACATGCTGTGGACCCAAAGAGAGGGCACCCGAGTCCATGAGCTGCTGGATGATCTGGGGATGGTCTTCCAGAAGCCCGAAAATTCCGTTTTGTAGGGCTACGGACTTGTCGAGAACCCCGGGCGCAGGGCTGGTTTTGTAGACCTTGATGACTGTGATCTTCACAACCTCGGGCGTTGTCGGACTCATGCCCCTTGCCGCCATGGTGGAGAAGATCTGCGGCATAGACAAGGAAGACATGCCGCTCATGATGTCATCAGGAAGATCCACGGATGACCGGCTGAGCTGCATAGCTACCGGACGGCAGTTCTGCATGTTCTGCAACTCAGTCGGGTCCATCCCTGAAGTACGAGAGTCAACCGGCAACCCCTGAACGAGCTTGTCGATAACCGCCATCTTATGCGCAGCAGCCTTGAAGTCATTGAGACGGCTGATGTACTCACCCGCTTCGGCTCCGGTGATTTCGTACGGGCGTTCTTCGGCCACCTTCTTCATCATGAAGGCAATCGGATCAGCCGGGCGGAACACCCAGGAGATATCAAAGAACTTGGGACGCGGATTCAGTGCGGAGACCTTCATCCCATTGATGACGTCCCGCATCTGGAATCGCAGGTGGTTGCAGTACTGGGCTCGTGTTGGCGCCCGGTTTCCGCAAATGCTGCAAACGTCGTATGGAACCCGCGTCCCCATGCTTACTGGCGGGTACTCGCCGGCCGCAATGCGGTCAGCCAAGTCCGGAGCCCGCGCATTATCGAGATCAATCAGAATTTCGACCCGGTGCATCGCGGGATTCCAGAAAGCCTTGACGACTTTCCCTACCGCCTTCGCCGGGTCCTTGTTCACGTGGTGGCGGTAGTTCATCCCGAACTGTTCGAACGTTTTGTAGTAGTGTACTAACGTCTCGTCCGCAGCAATCCACGGCGGGTTCTCGGTCTCCTTGAAAGGAAACTCAGGAAAACTGTCTCCGTTACGGTTTTCCCCGTAGAACTCCCATCCGCTGACCGCGAGAACGTAGACGAACGAGTGTCCTGGCACCGGCGTCACGGTCTTGAAGAAGTCATGCCCTACACTGGCGTACTTGGTGATCTCTTCGTAACAGGGACGCCCATTGGCCCAGAGAAGAACGGGCTGCACCGTGAGCTCGCCGGTCTTCGGGAAGTAAGGCTCAAGATGAATGATCTTGTCCACTAGATGACCTCGCGCAAAAGCTCCGCGATGTATTCCCGCCCATACGATTGCAGTTCTGCGACTTTCGCCTTTTCCGGATCGGCGGTGCCGGAAGAGAGCACGGTATTGAACGCGTCGTCCACTGCGACTGCCGCGGCGATCTTCAGTTGCGTGACAGCGTCGAGAGTAGGCTTCCCCAGATCCTGGGCGAACTTCGATACCATCCGGCACATCCGGTATGGGTTGGAGCCGTCAGGAAGGAAAGACGCCTCTTTGGCCATTACGCCGTAAAGAGCGATGGCGGCATTGGCGTTATTCGCACCGATGAGCGCCACGTCTTTTACTTCCGCCGTCTTAACGGCGAATTCCTCCAGAGTCCCCATGCTATGGAGAACCTGTGAGACTTCGTGTGCGAAAAGCGCCATGAAATCACCTCAGCTTGGAGAGCGCCAGAAGGCCCTCACGCACTGGCTGCCACCGGTGTTGCCTCGCGGACATCATGCCACCCATGTACTCCGCAACCTTCCCGAAAGAGAAGTCCTGGAGTCCCGTCATTCGGGACACAACATGATGCAGCTGGTGATTCCGAGTAGCGAGCTTCACGCTCTCGGGAACTACAGCCGACAGTTCCTCGTAGGTCATCTCCGTCCTCCTCTTCCCGTAGCGGCCTGGATAGCAGCTTCCGCTTCAGCAAGCTGCTTGATGGTCACGTGATTGAGCGTCCCGCCCGTCTGTGCAGTCTCGCGCAGGAAGGACGTCACTACATTGGGGTCCGTGCTGAGTTCAGGAGCGAACCGGCTCATGGACATGTACGCACGCGCAGCAGACCCCGGTTGGGATGCCTCGTACTGGGAGATCACAGGATCATGCTGAACGAGGTGGGTGAAGATGGCCTCGCGCTTGGGGGCGAGAACAATCTTGTCCCGGAGGCTATCCGCCACGCTTCCGAGAAGGGAGGCGATCCCGCCGACAGTCTGCTGTCCTACGGCTTTGCCGAAACCTCCAGACAGGTCTGCCCCGATCGTAGGAGCCCAGGCGATACCGCCTTTTTCGTCTCTCTCACCTCCGAAGACGACTGCTACCTTCTCGAAAGCGAGCTTCTCGTCGAGATAGCCCTTGCGATCTTCGAACCGTTCCAGTTCCGCGAAGACGTATTTTCCCATGGGAGCTCCCGCGTAGTTGTCTCTGATTGCCTGCTCTTCCGCTTTGGCGTGTTGCAAGGTCCCGTACCCGGCAACACCGACTCCTGCTGTCCCGGCCGTCAGAACAGGATGCTTGGCCGCAAAACGACCAGCCTTGACCGGGATTGAAAGCAGGCCCTTCATTACAGCTTCGCCAACTTTCCGTCGAGAACGTCGACTCCGTGCGTCAGGTTCCGTATCTCGACACGCGCATGCTTAGCGCCCTCAATGAAATCTAGCATGAAACGATCCTGGCTTGAAGGACTCGTTGAAAAACGGTCGAGAACGTCCGCCAGCTTCTCTCCCCCGAAAAGAGGAGCGTCCACCCCATGACCAAGAAACTTGTTGAGTGCTCTCAGCTCAGGGATGACCTGCTCCCCCAACGCAGAAACGGCAAGCTTCTCGAACCTCGCCTTCTGTGCCGGGGTCTGAGCAAAAAGCTTGGCGTTCTCAGCCAGCTTCTCCATGGCGGAGAGCCAGCGATGTTCCGTCATGACCTTTTCCTCGGCCAGCTTCTCACGAGCCTTGCTGACGACGAACTTAGCCTCCTGGCGGGTAGGGGTCTTGTTCTCGTTCTTCCCGAGGAAGTGCTCGTCCGAATTGGCGACCTTCGTCATCGGATTCAGGTCTCCGTAGTAGTCCTGGTAGCGGTCATAGGAATCCGCGTTCGTGAGATGTTCGATGCACGCCTTCTTCTCCGCCGAGAAGATGTTGCTGATAACGACTTCGGCGTCTCCCGGCTCGTACTCGATCATGCGGTCTTCCCCTGTCTTCGCGGAGAAGAGCTTCTCGAATACAGACACGTTGGCGAGACGGACCATCGTGCGGATACCGTCGGGATTGAGAGAAGCAGTCCGGGACATGTCCTCAGCGAGCTTGTTGATGCTCGTCGCACCCTTGCTCTCTGCGTACTTCAGGGAAATCTCTTCAGCCGCGTTCTCGTATTCTTTCCGGGTCCACATCTCGTGTTTTCCTTTCCTCAGTGCATGATCTCTACAGGACCGCCGGTTTCGGCGTAGTACTCTTCCTGAGATTTGGTGAGGCGCACAGATTCAATCGCCACCATGGCCTCATTGTCATCATCAGAATCAGCATCTCCAGGTACCTTGTCGTATCCTGTGAGTAGTTTCGCCGCTGTGTTCAACCAGCGCAAGGCTTCTTTCGTTGCCGGGGAGTTGATGGAGTTCCCGCGGGCAACCCGGCTCATGTGGAATGCCTGGTTGATGAGGTTCCGGGCAAAGTCCCGCGGGTCCATGGAGACCTTCTCCGAGCCCTGCTGGAAATGGTACATCATGTACTCTGGACCAAGCAGAATGGCAGAAGCTATCAGATCGGCGTTTGCCAGTTGCGCCATGCTTTGCGCGTAGTACTTGGCGTAACTGCGGATCTCCAGCTTGTTTCGAAATTCGGACTTGTTGAAACACAGCTCACAAAAGAGATCCAACACCGACACGGGAATGTACAACCAAGTGGAGATCACGGAAATCTCCGCACCGCTCAAAAGAAAAGCAATGACGGAATCCTTGTGGTCAGGATTCTCAATAAGGTCGAGTACGTACTCCACCTCATCGTCCTTGAGCTTGCCGTTTCTGACTGCGTCCACTTTCTGAAGCAAGGGATCCGCAATGGCCTTCTTGCTCTCCTTCAGCTGGCAATACTGTCGCCACTTCCGGTCTGGGACGCACTCATGAAACATCACTGCACGTTTGAGCTCACACCTGCTGTTTGCTGCATGCGTTCCACGTCAGACTTCACGTTCAGTGCGGTGTGGCTGAGCGACAGGATCACCTCGCCCAGATTCTTGTTCACCGAACGGAGCTTGTCTTCGATGGAGATGAAAGCCTCATCGCCGATCGCCTTCTTCAGTTCTGGCTCCTTCATCCACATGGTGAGAACCGTGCGCTCCATCTTGTCGAGGCACTTCTCCATGTCCGGGATGTAGGACGCCACGACATCTTGCAGCGCCGAGGATGCGGCGAGCATCGCAATAGCCGCGGTATCGAACACGCCCTGATCCTGGAGGTCAGAAGCTTGCTCGACCATCTGCGGGTTGATCTGCGCCGCGATCATTTCCGGGTTCTGTGATTCCTGAGACATCACCGGCATCGGCGGCGGCTGCTCCTCAGGTGGGGGCACCGGCGCCAACATACCTGCGGCGGCAGCCGGAGAGCCCTCGGCTCCTGCCGGAATCACACCACCCGTCGCCCCACCAATCTCAGACGAGCGCTGTTGAATGTGCTGCAAGACCTCCATCAGCTGCTGAGTGCTCTGCTGCTGCATGGTCATCGCTTGCTGCTGTTGCTCCATCTGAGCCTGTAGCTGCTGCGACATCAGGTCGTTTTGGTGCTGCAACCCCTGGATCACCTCGGCAATCGCCAGGTCGGTTGGGGACATCGGCGACTGTGGCGGCGGAGCCATGCCCATCATGTTGGGGTCTCCACCGGGGGGCATCGCGTTCGGATCACCGCCAGGCCCTCCTGGAGGAGGACCGCCCGGAGCCGGCATGGCCGTCTGTCCTTGCCCGGGCTGGGCGCACTTCAGCAGACCACCAAACAGACGGTCCGCCGCCTGCTTGTCGAACACGAACGAGTAAGAGCGTCCGTTGAGCGCCGCATCGGTCAGAATGCCCGCGGCATCAGGAATCGAAACGCCGTACTCGTTAGCGACCTTCGCCAGTGCTTTTGGCAGGGAGAGCGGCGTCGAGCAATCGTTGACCCACCAGGTATCGAGCTCTGCCCGCTTCACGTTTACCGGAGACCCGGAATCCTGGAGCTTCACGTTGAGCCAGCGCAGAAGAACCTTGGGGTCCTTGATAATCGAGTTGCGCCGGGATTCTCGGTACGCCGGACTCCACGTACAAGACGGGTCCTTGTCGCTGCTGTCAACGCCGCTGGCGAGCTCCACCCACTTCACGGTATTCGGCAAGAACACCATGGTGCTGGAGTAGTCGTCGTGGACCTTGGGGCTGATACGCTTCCGGGACGGGTCCTGGTCGATGACGAAGATCTTCCCACAGCGCGTCATGATCTTCTTCACGCCACCACTGTCCATTACCTTTTCAATGGTGATCGGCTTGGTCGCTTCAGCTCCACGATCGGTCAGGTGCATGAAAAGGCCGTAAGCCTTAGGACGCACCGTCTCGCCTTGAGACGACCCGTGAAGCAACCGGTACAGCTTGGAATTCTCGAACAGCTCTTCCGTGTCGTTGAGTCGCTCGCCGACAACCTGAGGCGCTGTCCACGCCTCCTTCAGATCACGGTGGATGACCAGATACTCGAACGGCTGAGGGTGGTCGTTTTCTCCGTGTTGAACGTTTGCGGTAACCGGGTAGGACATCTGGCAACGCAGCTTGATCGGGATAACGTAGTAGATGTCTGCCGGCCCGTCCACAAAGTAGAGCCTGAACCACCCGGGCATCGCTCCAGGTTCAGCAAGAAACTGCGGGTGCTCGACCTTCATGGCAACCTTGCGGATTCCACGACGGCTATCCTTGATGGCAAACCCGTCACGAAGCACCTTCTGGAACGCCAACGATGCCTGCTTCCCGAAAATCGACTTGAGCGTGTCCGGGCTGTCATCCCGGCTCACGACCATGACCGACCCCTGCTTCACGGCGGGCCTTTGTGCCCGTGCATTCTTCTCGTAGCCGTCCGTGAACGCCTGTACGAGATTCTTTACCCCGTAATTGCCGACGAACTTTTCGAGCATGCTGGGGTGCTGCTGAAACGCGAGCTTCATCCCGTCGAGGACAGGCTTCGGGGAATCGCGGAGCACGTCCAGGAACCGTGGGTGGAACTCGATCGTGTGGTCGAGCGCCTCCTTGAACATCTTCTTCACGCCGTGATTGAGGTCCGACGCGTAACCAACACGCCCGGTAAGTGTAGCGGGAGGGAGAATCAGGTCGCGGATATTGACGTCCCTCGGCACTTCTTCTGGGATGCTCGCGCTGTCTCCCATCGAGTTCAAGGACATCTTCGCGACTTCCTCTATCCACTGAGGAGAGAGCGGCAGGAAGATGTTCAAGTCCTTATAGTAGAACATGTCCAACGGCTTGAGTTGCCCGTTGGTCATGACCACTGGGATGTACAAGGGCTTCTCATTTCTGAGAAGGATAAACGCCCCGACAGCGTTTCCCTTATCCGCGTTTACGTCGAGGATCTTCAGAGTCACGATTTCTGGGACCAGCTCTGAGAACTTCGACGACAAAACGCTGTACGCGATCTGCGTGAACCGGTCCTTGAACATCTGCTCTGCTTGTTCAGCGGGCGGCGTATCCCCAAAACCTTGGATTTGCGGGGACATCGACATCGTGTCGGGCATACCAGTTCCTCCTCGTAAAGAACAGACCTCTACGTGGGAAGTATATCCGGGATGTCGTTATCAGGGAAGGGAAAATCCGGTTACTGAACGGCGGCAGCGAGAGCCTGGAGAGCGGAGATGACAGCCGCAGACTTCTGCTCGGTCTCGTTGGTCTTCGGCTCAAAAGGCGGAGGAGCGTCTTTCTTCTCCTCCTCTTCCTTGGTCTCCTTCTTCTCGTGTTCCGCAGCGGCCTCTTCCTTCTTCTCCTCGGCTTCCATCTCCTCGGAGAGCTTGGCGAGAACGCTCATGGCACGAGCGAGCTTCGAGGGCTCGTTCGGAGTAGCCGCCGTGGTCTGCTGCTTCGCGGGATTGGGCTTCTGCTCACCCATCTGGGGTCCCAGAGGTTGAGTCGTCTTGCCCTGTGCGAACGTTCCCGGCGTCTTGAGGTTGTCCTTCGGCTCGTTGGGCGTACCCACCGCGGCCATCTCACCCGAGGACAGCTTCGACAGGAACGCCGACAGCTTCGCAACCTGAGCAGGAGTCACGTCCGATGCTCCGGGCTTGTTCTCCTGCGGGCGCTCTGCCCCGACCGCGCCGGGAGACGTGTCGAGTCGGGTCGTGCCCTTCTCGCCCACCCACTCGCTCGACGGGTTCTTGGATGCATCGACCGGCCCAACCCCTGCCGCCATCTCGTGCTGGAAGCGTCCGTCACCGGTCACCATGTTCCCGGCTTCGGCTTCCTCCGCTGCCTTCACCATGACGCAGTCCGCCGCGTAATACGCGGCCTGGATCGGATCGACCTCGGCGGCGTACTTGTTGACTCCCACGTCGCGGGCACCACCGGTCTTGACCGAGAGGTCATTGGCCACCTGTGCCAGGCGCCGCACCGCGAGGGCGGCCTCCTTGGGAGTCAGACCGTCTTCTGCCGTGACCTCACGCAGTTCCTGGTCGTTGAAGTCGTCAGCGACAATGTCACACGCCATTTCCTCTGCCTGCTTGGTGGGCCAGGTCACGAGGCCGAGCGCCGACAGCCGGTGCGACATTCCACGGATATGTGCTCGCTTGAAGAGTCCCATTTGTTTTCCTCCGTTCGACGTGCGATTACTCGCCCGCCAGACCGCCGACGAGCCCGCCACCGAGTGCGCCCGCTCCGAGACCTGCGGCACCGTACTGCATTGCCCCACGAACCGGCATGCTGAACGGATCCCTAGTGCTCATGCGCGAGCCTCCGGTAATGCCACCGGGGCCGTTGTACTGAGACTTGCGCAGCGCATCCGTGATCCGCGCATCGGCCATCGCCGCACCCTCCGAACCCATCTGTCCGGCCATCGCGGCCTGCGACGCGAATTCGGGGTTGTTCATGGCGTGGATCATGTCAGACGACAGCGCCTCGGGGACGTAGCCGGTTGCGCCGAGTGCCCGACGCAGGGTCGGGTTCTGGGCTCCGGACATGCTCAGGAGCCGAGCTTCGCCAGGGATGTTCCGTGCGAAACGGCCCGTGAGGGCACCTGCACCTGCGCCGAGAGCCGCGCCGCCGAGACCGCCAACACCGGCACCGATGCCCACGTCCTCCAGAACGTCAAGGGCGTCCCGGTTTGCGATCTTGAGTGCGAGGTCCTCGGCCACCTTCTCGTGGTAGCCTGCCTCTTGGAGAGCAAGGAACGCCCCACGGGCGTATGCCAGTTTCAGAAGTTGCACGCGGTTCATGGTCTGACTCCTCTGTTGTTTACAGCGATCTGTCAATCGCGTCCTTTACAATACAACCGCAAGTGTATGCGGTTTTATTCTCACCTTCAATATCTTTTTCAAGCACCGGTTCCACTCCCCAACAGCCCCGCCATCTGTCCGTACTGGACTGCCGGATAAGGTCTGGGACCTTCGAACGGGGGCGGCAATTCGTGTATCGGTTTCGGTGCCGGACCTTCTGCCTGAGACGGCTGTCCGGTTACCAGATGGCGTACCCCGCCACCGAGATGCCGCCCAGCTCTTGAAGCCAGGGGCATTGCGGCCATAGCCCCGAGCATTCCGAGAGGACCGAAGGCCGCTCCGCCGGCAAGCGTGGACGTAGCCAACCCGCCGATCTGCTCGTACTTGTCCGGATCATCCCCCGCTGCGGTATATGCCGCCATGCCCGCCGGGATTCCGTAGAGCAGAAGCTTGCTACCCCAAGTCGGAGCCGAGAGACCAGAGCGGACAAGCCCGCCCTTGCCGAACAGCGTTCCCTGACGGAGCTGCTTGTACGCCCGGATAGGTTGGCCGATAATGTTATGCCTTACATTCGTCAGAAAGCCCGGGGCCTTCTGGGCTACCCATCTGGCCACCGGGTTCGCGAACTTCGCCATGCCCAGAGTTGAGAGGGCCTGTCGGTATCCACGCTCGTACGTCGCGCTCATCTCTCAGTACCTACCCTTCGGGCCCTTTCCGAATTCGGGGCTGCTGAGTGCGTATGCTGGTACAGGGCTCGTTCCATGTACATCAGTTGTCTCACCAAAATGAGCCGCTTGCAAGATCGACGACTTGATATCGCGGTGTGCCAAACGCGCCATCCAGTCCGGGTCAAGAAGCGGGGCAGTCGTTGCCGGCTTCATGATGAACTGTACTGTCGGGGCTCTCGGGGCAATCGTAATTGTGTCTATTTTTTGGCCCTTGAGAAACTTTACCATCGGAGGTGTGATTCTCATCCCTGCCGAGTAGTGGAAGTACTCTTTTCCTAAGGTCTCCCCGAGCGCGTCGTTTACAGGCAAGTCCTTTACGCCGGACTTCAAGGCACTCCTGAGGTGGTTATAGCTGACAATGTCTCCCTTGAGAAACTTGTTGCTCGGGTCGTCGAGGATGCGCACGTGATTCATTTCACCACGAGCGAGAATCTCGAAGTGCCGGGAATCCAGATCCTGTCCTTGGTCCTTGTAGATGTTCTTCAGCGTGTTTACGACGTAAAGCCGCCCTGCCGCGAGACCCTTGTGGTTCACAACTTCATCCGGCTTGGGTACGCCCTGGCTGATAGCGTCTCCCCTCTCGACTACTTGTCCCGAAGTAACGGTAACCCCGAGGTTAGGCACTATATAGTGTTGATGATCATCTATATAGACAAAGTGCCCGCCTTGAGGGGCGGCCTCCACCTTTGTTACCTTACCGTCCCGCTCGGCCAGCGTCGCCTTGTTGATGAACTGGTGCGGGGTCTGAATGATCTGCCGCACCCCCTGAAGGCCGTGAACTTGAACGCGGTCGTCCTTCGCAGTACGCACACCGTGCTTCGCGTTGAGCGCCAACTGCGTCAGGGGTTCAGACATGGCTTGCGCGGCACGCACACCTACGTTGGTCCCGTGCGTGTGCATCTGTCCCTTCTCGTCGAGACCCTGGCACTTCTGGCAGACCCCGTCACCGGCTTCACACGTCATGGGAGACCGGACAAGGATCTTGCTCTGAACCTTGTTCAGTTTGCTCTGTACCATGGGGGTAATGAGTGTTCCCCGCTTGAACCCCCCAACGTCACGAGCCAGGAAGCGGTCTACTACATCGGAATTATCGGCGGACATCAGAATGCCGTTTGACGTCCCGCAATCATCCTCCGTCACAATAATGTTCCGCATGTTGCTGGAGAGGATGTTCGAGAGCTCCCCGGGCTCGGACACCGAGACGGAAGATTTGATGGTGTCGAGGATGGCTTCGCTACCTGCCACCCAGTAGTCGGAAGACTTCAAGCCCTCGCCGTAAGACCGGTGGATCATCCAAGGCTCGGTCTTTCCGTGCGCATCACGAGCATAAACCGGAGAACCCACTATCTTCATGTACTGGACAGGATTTCCCTTGGCGCCGCTTCGGACTTGTTGTGTCAACGTTCCGGGATGTGCCATCACGTGCTTCAGCATATCCGTCTGTGCTGCTTCTACGATCTCGCGCTTCCTGTCATCGGTTATTGACTGGTTGAACCTGTGTGCGTGAGGCTTCATGATCGAATCCCGCGTTTTGTAATCGGGTTCGATGTCGTCCAAACCGATGGACAAACCTTCCAAGGTAGCGAGACGGTCTCCTACCTTTTTCAGTTTAGCCACCGTGTCTACGTACAGGTGTGGGTCCTTCTTGGCCAACACGGCCATGGACTGGTTCAGCATCTTCTTCCCGGTAGGACCAGTCAGTTGGTAGTCCTTCGGAAGAATCGCGTTAACCAGGTGTCGCCCCAAGGTGTCCGTCGTAGACATCCTAGAATCTTCCCGGCATCACCGGAGACGGCCCGGTCGCCATATCATTCGTGATGGGGTGAGGCTCGCTCCATACCGTATTCCGGTTCAGGTGGCCTTCTACATTCTCACCCTTGGTCTTCAGCGCTTCGGAATGCGTCATCGCTTCTGGCATCTGCGACATCATTGCGGCGAGCTGTCCTGCGGGCATCTGATCGTCATGCGCCTCGATCGGTACGGGTACTTCAAACGTAGAGGGTCGCTCCTGAACACCATCCGCCAGACCCAACTTCAAGAGCGCGGCGTAACGGCCACGGGTGTAGGGAGTCATGCTCGCCTCCTTCGCGGGTTTCGTGATGTTCTTGATCATCCACGAAGACCCTTTTGCTTGAAACAGCACGTACTGCTGAGGTAGTCCGTTAACCGTTCTCTCGAACTTCACCTTGTCCGTCTGCGAGGATAGCACGGTAACCGGCTCTTTGTGGACGATTTCCACCATGCCCTTACCGTAACCTTCGTGGATTGCTTTCGGACCTTTCGCTCCGTAATTCAGTGCGTACTGCGCCGTGTGCGTGGGTGTACGTACCGCAAGAATAGGGGCATCTCCTGGACTGGGAAGCTTTGACTTCGGTATCGCCCACGAATGTGCGTGTGTCGTATTCGGGTCAACCAACCGGAGATCCCAATGCATGCCCGCCTTGCGTGCATTGTGTGCCTGCACCGCCAGCGTCCACGTCTTATCCTTGAGTTCTGGTAGGTCGTGAGTTGCACGACTCATCGAAATGCCAGGGGCGAATTCCTTCTTCATGGTGAGTTTCCTGGGATTCGCATCGACCATCGGGTCGAACCCGTGCAGCTGTTCCCGTGTCAGAGGGATTGAAATGAACCCTGTTTCACTATGGAGAGCGTGCGGGGCCCGGATCGACCCTTTTTCGTGGAAGGTAGATACGTCTAGCCGAACCTCGTCGATTCCTGGAGGACGATCAACAACTACGTCTTCCTTTTTCTGGGCGAGACCACGGACAGCGGCTTTCAGCTTTTCGCGTATCTCGTGTGTCGAGTACTGCTTGTCCAATTCACCCCGAACGTAGAACCCTCTTCCGCCCGAAAATGCGATGTTGGTGTTCTTCACCTGCGGCATTCGCCGAAGAGCATCCTCGACTTCCGGGACCAGGGTCTTCACAGACGACAGGTCCCGGGAAGAACCAGAATCGATGTCCACCCACAGCTCATTTGTACGCGTGCCGATAGTAGGATGAAACTCAGTATGCCGGCGAGACCCGTACCACTCCAGGTCCGCGGGAGAGTTGACCCGGATAGGTTCCCCCTTGATGTAGCGCTTGTAGATGAGGGAATTCGGCCCCGCCGATTGCCCGACTACAAGATCATGACCTCGGAGATACGGCAGGAGTTTTCGTTGAACCTCGGGACGAGCGTAGTACTGGCGAACCTCATCTTTCGTGAGTTCGAGTCCAGACGTGATCTTAGCTGTCCCTTCAGTTGCCAATCGTCACCCGTGTTCCCAGCTTGATCTTACCCTCGTGATACGCCTTCACCGCGTCTCCCGTGGTCTTGAACTTGATGGGTGTGTTCTTCTCGTCCACGGTAGTCGCATGATCCACACCCATGATAGCTTCCATCTCCGGGAACACAAGTAGGTTGGTCTTCGACTTGTCGTGGAAGAGCAGGTTCGACAGCGTCATGGACTTGGCGTCATCAACAGCCTTCATGCTAACCGGAGAGTGGACCTGCATGGTGTCCCCGTCATAGTCGGCGTTCATCGCCTTCTCCATGAAGGGATTGATGCGGATTGTCTTGCCGGGAACGGGTCGAGGGTAGGACGCGATAACGTTAAAGCGGTGCAGTGTCGGTGCTCGGTTCAACATCACCGGGCGCTCCCGCGTCTCGCGCATGAGCGCTTCCTTCGCGGCCGGGTGCTTGTCCTTGACCATTTTCTGGGCGTCTATCGCACTGTAACCCTGACCGACAAGCCTCTTGATGACGAACTTCTCCCACATAGTCCAAAGCATGTCATCCGGGATACCGACCTCGTCCATCCCGAGGGTCAGGTCTGGGACGATCGTCCCGCGGCCCGCCACGTCTTGCGTACGTTTCATGAGCTTGGACTGGAAGTATCCGTACTTCGGGCTGGACACCCCCGCAATGTACGTCAGAAACCCCTTGTGCCCTCTCGCCTGTGATTTGGTTGTAATGGGATCACCGGTACCGAATACCGCGCCCACCGCATCATGAAGAACCGGACGGAGGTTTTTCTCTTCGTCAGGCACGGCACCTGACTCCTTGATTTCCTTGAACTGGTTGTTCACGTAAACCAGATCCCGGTACAGGGGATTGACATCGGCGTACATCAGCTCAGACCCGCCACGTCCCGGAAGAACCGGACGATAAGCCGGGGGGATTACCGGAACATGCGATATCACGTATGCCTTGTCCGGGGTGAGCTTCTGGGCCTTGAGAGCACGTATGTACTTTACCTGCTTGAGCTGGTTGTCGAGCTGGTCGGCTTTCTTGCCCCTCATAGTCTCAAGAAGTTCTTTCTCTTTCTTGTCGAGATCGATCTTCTTCAGTTCCCCCTGTATCCAAGCACCGCCCTTGTCGGCGATGGCCTTATCCAGTTGGGGACCGTTCATCCCGAGAAGCCGCCTTACAGGGTCCCGGAAGACGGGATGCACAATCGGCTCGGCCAGTGTGATGTGCGACCACTTCTGTCCGGACAAGCCTCCGGTAGTGACGGGATCGAAGAGTCCTCCTGTTTCCGGCCGCAGATCCTTGGCACGAACAAGGGTCGGCTCCTTGATCTCCCCGGCGGACATCTGCAAAACGTCTCCGTCAGTGAGCGGAGACAGTGAAATGCGAGAGCTGTCTCGGTGAACATGAACCCCGGCACCGACAAGCATGTTGAGAAACTTGTCGCTGGCAAACGCCGCCTTTGCCGGCGGGGTGGGATACCCCAACTGTAGAGCTCGCCAGAACTCGTCATTCTTCTGGCTCTTGATGGTTGCCGATTCCAAAAGAACGTTGCGTGCGTTATGGCCCAACAGCGCGTCAAACTCCATCTTGCCGATAGCCTTCGCGCTTTGTGCCCCGCCTTTGGTGGGCTGCTGGTTTACGTCGTAAGTGTCCACGCCACGAGCACTGTAGTTGGTATCCGTGGACTTGAAGAGCTTGAAGACGTACTGACGACCGACGAATACTCCGGGTATCTTCTTCCCTGTAGTCGGGTCGGTTACGGTCTCTTTGTCTTTGAGTCCGTTATCCTTGAGCAGCTTCTTGACCCACTGAACGTTGTTCTTGCCGGTAAAGTTGTCGACGAGAATCGGCTTTCCTGTTTTCTCCGCAACCTTCCCTACGGCGGTCTCGATAACCTGACTCGGGTTGATACGTGAAACCACACCTGCGGAGGTCATGATAACGTCGATAGGCTTTCCCGCCTCATCCGTGACCATGTGGTCATCCGGCAGGATGAGGGAAACAACACCCTTGTTCCCGTATCGACCGCTCAGCTTGTCGCCGATCATCATTGGTTCTTTCGTACGAACCGTGACCGAGATTCTTTTCGCAGTCTTCACTACGTCGATGACTTCACCAGGATGGTCATGCTCCCACGTATGTGTACTGTCCCGGTACGGACGTGCCAGGGACTTGTGCAGCCGTCCGAGCATGACGTCATCGGACGTGAGTTGCGTCTTCCTCAGGCTGAAGATCATGGGGTCCCCGGGATGTATTGTCATCCCAGGCTTGATGATGCCTTCCCCGTCTACGTTCTTGTACTGCTCCTTAAAGTAGTTGTTGCCGTAATAGACCTGGTGCTTGTCCTTGTTGAACGAGAGGTCAGGATCCCGGGGGATGATGATCTTGTACATGCGCTCGGAGGTGAGCTTCTTCGCCGCGGCCTCACTGATGATGACGGCGTCATTCGTGTTGTAGCCGTAGTACGGCATGTACGCTACGCTCAGGTTCTTCCCGAGCGCCAGCGTGCCGTTCCTCGTGAAGTTGGAATCCCCGAGGTGTTGTCCTGCGGAAACCTTGTCCCCCGCCTTCACTTTGATGTCGTGGTGGAGGAACGTCTTCGCCGCCAGGGGAAAATTCGTCTCGTACGGGATCTTGACGAGCGCGGCATCTCCTGTTGCCCCAAGCTTGATCTTGTCCGGACGAATATAGATAAAATCCTTATCGATCTTCGCCACGGTTCCAGCCACCGGCGCCACAGGGTTGATGACGTTACCCATCAACTTCTCGAACGATTTACCCGTCTGCGAACGAACCTGTACGTAAGGCTCCTCGCGCTCGATGAGAGAAAGCGCCTGCGTCTGGTGCTTCGCCCCCATGATGGCGCGGTTGCCTTGTGACGACTCCAGGAACGGGAGCAGGTTCGTTGTCGGACTATAAAGCACGGACGAGTGCGGTATCTGGTAGCGGACCTGCGAGGCCGGGATCTGTCGAACCACACCACCAACCAACGCGTCTACGGTACCCTTCAGCTCCTGGTGGGGAAACGCCACTACCGACGACTGGAGTTCTCCGGCCCGGATGTAGGTATTCTTCTTGCTCTTTACGTCGTAAACCGGGACGTGCAGGTTTCCGCGCTCGTCGGTCATAGCCCGCATGGACGCCCGGATATCGATACCGGCCCTGAACGATTCCGGAGTTCGGATCGGGTCGAGAGCCCCGATCTGCGTAACGTGCGTTTGTCGAGCCTCCATCGGGATAGCCCTCTCCGTAGAGATGCCGCCTTCCCCGAGAGACGTGACACGCATAGCCGAATCGACAAGCTCCAGCGGGTTCGTCTGTGTCGGAACCGAGACAAGCTGCGAGGAGTTGATGAACTGGATGAGTCCCCGCGTAAACGGACCCGCGGGAATGATCTTCTTGATCTCCGGGGTAGCCTCAGCCTTGATCGCAGCCTTCCTTGCGATATCACGCGCATCGAGCTTGATGCGCTCCTTGAAGAAGTCCTCGACAGAGTGGAAGCTCTTGAAGTCGAGGTTGTCCCGGTCATCCACTTCGGCGTCCTGCCGGAAGATGCGGAGAATCTTTCCCGAGGCGTCAAGAATGCTATGCGGGGTCACAGTCCCGTATGCTTTTCCGAGTGTGCGGGACGTGACTTCAGGATCCATCTTGGCCAACCCGTACCGCGTCACAATCTCCTTCATCATCTCGTCCGAAGACGCGTCCTTCTTTCTTGCGTACTCCGGCACCATCTTCCCGTAGAGCTTCTCAACGGTTTGGTCTGACTTCTTGAAAGTAGATGTGTGGTTATGGTCCGCCATCTTCTTTCCCCACAACGCGGAAATTTGGTCGTGGGAAATGCCAGCCTTGCGGAGAATCGGGTACACCGGGATCTTCGTCGAGCCGTACTCCAGGTGCGGGATACCCTTCTCAGGGTCCATGCTCACGTTGAAGTTGCTGCCGCCGACGACGTTGAACTGCGCCTCCAGAATTCCGTTCGAGCGCTTGCGTGCGTACACTCCCGGCTTAGGCCGGACCATGTTCGAGACTGAGTATTCATTTCCCCCGACGACCAGAGTGTGTCGAGTCGTGAACCAAGGTACTCTGGCAAGCGTGAAGTTCTTGGTCTTGTCGATGACCTTGCCGTCCGCGTCCTTCAGGATGACCGTCCCCCTTACCACCTCGGAAAGCGTGTCTCCTTTGAGGATGGCCTCCTTCTGTTCTGAAGGACTGAAGTCCCGCTGCTCGTAATGAAGGTCGGACAGCTCGACCGTCTTGTTGCGGGACTTGATCGGGAACGATTCTTGAAGACCTTCGAGTACCCGCCTGCGAATCCGGTCTCTTCGGTCTTGGGGGCTCATGAGAATGGAGGTCAATTCAGCCATGGCTCAGTATAACCTTTGCTGATTCAGAGGTACAAGAACATAGGAAGGAGGTTCATCATGGTGATCACATTCATCGAGATTCTTCTCTGGACCCTGTGAACCTTACGAAACACGGAAACTAACGAACTACTGCGCGGGGTCGTCTTTATTGACGCCCCTGTGTTTTTTTGTCCTTGTCTTTTCCTTTCGCGAACGCCGCTTCCGGATTGGGCGGATAAACCGCATTACCGTCCTTCTTCGCGTTTATCTTCGCCATGCTCGCTTCATCGAGAGTCCACCAGAGGATGTGCACGCAGCGCGTATCGTTGGACCGAACATTAAAGAACTCTTCTTTCTGTAGAACAGCTTCTCCGCGGAGACACAGGTCCTTGATGGCCTTGTACTCTTTTTCCTGTGTGTGCGGGCACGTGTAGTCCCCGTCTTCCGGAAACTCCACTCGGCCTTCCGTCATGGCGAGCTGACACCGGGGACAGTTCTCCCACGGCCGCCACAACACCAGCACCTTCGAAAAGCTGACACAGTTCAGGTCGACCGTCATCTTCCCGGTTTGGGCACGCGGACGTGGCGGAGCCCCCGGACGCTGTTGTACGTCGAAGAGGTTCGGCAGATCGAACATCATCATCTCAGGGCTGTTGTCTCCGCCTTTTGCGGCATACAGGATGTCCACCAATGATTTTTCTTCACCAGGCATTCGTTACTCCTACATCCCCGAAGTGGCCATGGCCTTGTTGCTGGTCTGCGCCTGTTCGAGACGCTGAATGACAACGGAATAGAGAACGTAATCCTCCGTTTCGAGTGCGTGGAGTTGGCTCTTCCGCATGCTCGGGTCCATCTGCATGATCTGCTGTACGATCTGGTCGGCCTGGGCGATAACCTGCTGCTGGTTGTACTGCTGTGGACCTACCTGAGATTCTTGCTGAACCTGCGTCGCTACATTGTTCTGGATCTTCGTGATTTCTTTTTGCAGCACATCCTGATTGCGGACGGCGTCGAGAGTTTCCTGTTTGATGCGCATGGTCTCTTGACGAAGGTCGATATCGTTGATTTCCGCGATGGTCGTCTTGGAGATGATGGGCGCACCTTGCTGCTCTCCTGCCATGAAGAGCTGGAGAAGGATCTGCTTCTTCGTGTTGTCTTCCGACAGCGTGAAGTCCGCCAGATCGATCCGGATACGTTCCCAGCCAAGGAACTTCGCACAGCTATCATCGATCCACTGGAGCATGTCCTTGAGGTCATTGATGTGTGACTGGAGCTGATTCTCAATGAGACGCAAGGTGGCTTCCATGCCGCTCTTTGTCAGACCACCGTAGAGGAACTCCAGCGGGATACCGAGAGCCGCGACGATGTTCTTCTCCGCTTCCTGCTGCTCTCCGAGAGTAAGGAGCGCACGCCCCTGACCGCCAATCTGCGTCACGCCAACAGGAATCGGCGCGAACATCATGTGCAGCGGGTCCTTGCGCTGGAGCTTGAGGTGCGTCTGCATCTCCTGTATCCAGCGGTCCAGACTGATCGTCGTCAACGGGTCGGCGTTGTTCGACGACTGCGCCGGATGAAGAACTCTAAACGGGACAAGATGGTCGAGCGCAATTGAATTGTGGCAACAAACCGAGAGTGTGCTGAAAGTCTCGTCTTCTGCCACCTTGAAATCAATATACTGCTCTTCGTGTACGGACTCGACGAATGAAACACGTACGGCAAAATATTGCTTCCAGAAGAAACCGCTCTTTCCGGTCTCAACCATGATCTCAGGTACCTGCTCTCCCTGGAACAGCGCCAACAAACGTTGACGAGACGGACCCGTCACGATTACCTGATGGTGCCTCCCGCCCGGAATCCTCCGACCGTTGATCTCGCCGTCGGATGTCTCACGAGTTCTCAAACTCGCGATACACCCCAAATGTAACAACATTCTATAAACGTCATACGCCTGGTTGAGACTCGAAGTAGCCAGCGCTGCCTGCGCAGAGTCTCCAGGCTTGCGCACATTTCCATCCGCATCCCAAAGACCACGCAAATAGGCAATCTTGATGGCGTCAGGAGCATCGATAATTTCCCGCGGTGCCTGTTTATGGCGAGCAGTACCCGGGATTAGCCCCTTGATGAGCTTCCGCGCAAAAACACTCCCAATATTCAGCGTGTGCAAGCTGTCCCGGACGGACGAGGAGGGCGTTAGCCCAAAGACTTTCTGAACGGCGTCAATCAACGGCTGGGCGTTGTCATCCACTCCTAATGAAAAGATGACGTTCCTCTGGTTGCAGCTTCCGTCCCCTGCATACCACCCAAGGATATAGGCTAGATCGGAGGTCATCTCCAGGTGTGCAGGGAAGCGCTTGGGGGTTTCCCCCTTTACAGCTAGTCGCTTCGCTACTTTCCCGGCGCTGTCATGCTGGACATGCTCTCCCCGCCCAACAGCCTCGAACGCCTGGGCGGTTTCCTCTTTGCACATTGCGTACACGTAATCGTCTGTCGCCACGAGCCCAGTATGTTTGGCAACATCGACCGTCTGCGGAATCGCGGGAAGCGTCCTCGGGTATAGGATGTAGTCCCCAATATCGACTTGCTCGGCCGGACAGTAGCACTCTTCGTAGAGATGAGCATATTTCAGTATTCTCCCCGGGGGTTGCTTGGAATCACCATAGTGCTTCCCGCCGGGGGCGGACAACGCCTCTTCAGCTTCCCCCGCGCGCCGCAGAACCATGATCGGGTGCTTCGGAGAGTAGACCTGTCCGAGCTCCCGAACACTGGCAACCTCGATTCGGACTCCGACTTCTTCTTCTCGCGCGTCACGGTACCACTTCTCGGTGACCAGCTGCCAACGCCCCTGGTGTGTGCGCACGAGCGCACCAACCGGTACCTCGTCCGCGGGCATCAACCCCGTGGACGTTTCAATCAACGTACCAGGGCTCACACACTCGTTGGCCTTGCGAAGAATCTGCGCGTAGTGGAAGAGGTGTAGCGCCGAAATGAGTGGCGGCAGTCCCCATTGCGGGTTGATGCCGGCCGGTCCGCCGACCTTCATGTGGAAGATTGCATCAGGCGCGAAGCGGAACTGCTTCTCTTCCTTGATGGCCTTCAGGAATCCGATGGGCATCGAGTCGATGAGCGACTTGTGTCCGTTGTTGACCTTCTGGATATCCTCTCGCGGGATCGTGTAGTAGTAGATCGACTCCCCTGTCATCCGGTTGTGGTCAATGTCCATCAGCTTGGGGTCCCACCGGATAAAGTTGATCCTCTTGCTGATGAGCGCCTTCCGGTCTTCGATGTGCTTCTCGTGTGCGATGACCTTCTTCTTGCACGACATACAGGTGTACGTGAACGACAAGTTCTTCACGTTGAACTTGTACTTGATGTTCTGGATGTTCGTCAGGATTCCACACTCCGGGCACTTCAAATACCGGATGAACGGTTGGTACATGGACATAAAGCAGTTACCGTAGACGTACTTGTCGAGCGTTGCCTTGATAAGCAGCTCGCGCCCCCGGATAACATTCTCGATGAGGAACTTGTGTTGCGTCTTGAGCGCCGAATTGTTAGTTTCGTAGTTGAACTCCCCGATCGGGTATTCCCCGAACTTCCGGAGTGCCGCGTAGATCTGGGCGCTGTTGTAGAAGAGAAACTCGCACCACTTGAAAAGCTCTTTCAGTCGCTTGGGGCTGTAGACTTGACTATACGTGAAATACGGACTGGGATGGGAGCCCCCCTTACTGACATCGTAAGCGTAAGGGTCCATCCAGAGAGGTGACGACATTCGTGATGCTCCTTTCCCGCGTTAACGACACCAATCATACACAAGGAGGACAAGCGTGGAAATAGGTTTAATGTACCTCGGTGAAGGAACGCCTGTTTTTTATGTCGAGAGCCCTTCGGGCACGTGGGACCGCGTTTTTGGTTCCGTACAGCACGCGGCCACCCGGAAGTGGTACTTCCCGGCATTCCATCCGTTCCTCAACCGTGTACTCGCTGATCTCAAGACCGTTGCGCCTGAAGTACAGTTTAGCACGACTGCCCTCGCTTGGACGCAACAGAACCTGAACGAGCCGAAAGTACCTGAGATCCCCCAGAACTACGCGCACCAGAACGAGGGCCTCAAGCTCCTTCTTCAGAACTACAGGTACATCCTGAACTGGGAAATGGGGACCGGCAAGAGCAAGGTCATTGTCGACCTCGTTAACGAACTGAAAGAACCAACACTCATTCTCTGCCCCCTGGTCGGGGTGAAGAACTGGGCTAAGGAATTCAAAAAGCATGTCGGGGACGCCGTATCCTGCCTGTTGTTGAGCACGACACGCCAGAAGAAGCTCGAAGGCTTGAAGGAAGCACAACACTACGACGTGGTGGTCGTTCCGTTTGATACTGCGAGTCTTTACGGAATCCCCATGCTCACCCGCAAGGCGGCGAAGGCTGCCGCGATGAGTCCGTTTCCGATTCCCAAGAACGACCTCGATCTCGTACGGCAGGTCAACGACCCGGAAACACAACTCCGGTTCATCGACGAAATCCTCCGGGGACGGATGCGGTACGACTTGAAGCAGGAAGTGGACGAGCTGAAACGGGAAGCCCAATGGCTGGATCAACTCCCCTACAAGATCATTGTGGCGGACGAATCTCACCGCATCAAACATGTGCAGAGCCGCCGTACCGGGGTCTGCATGTCCCTGGCATCAAAGGCTACACGAAGGTACCTCCTCAGCGGAACACTGTCACAGGGAGACCCACGAGACCTCTTCCCGCAGCTGAAATTCCTGGCGTCGTACCTCATCCCCGAAGACTACTATCACTTTCAACAGAAGTACGTTTCGTTCTCCCCGTGGAACAAGCACGTCGTCACGGGCTTCAAGAACCTGCACGTGCTCAACAATATCGTCTCCGGGGTATCCTCGGTGAAGAAGCTGGACGAGTGCGCAGACGTTCCGGAACAGTGTGTGATAGACATCCCGTTCGACCTCTATGCCGAACAGGTGAAGGACTATAATTACGCCGTAAAGGAACACGGGCTGGAAACCCCGGACGGGGATCTGGAGTTCTCCAACGGGGGAGTCCGCGTGGCGAAACTCCTGGAGATTTGCAGCGGATTCTATTACACCCCGCCGGACAGATCAGTCTGCGACGTCTGCTCTTCCAAGGTGTTCTGTGTCCAAGAGAACATCAAGCCCGGGTCGAAACGTTGCTCTCGTACAACTCAGCTTCCGAGAAAGACGTTTCGGTATCTGGTTAACGCCAAGCTCGACACACTCTCGGATCTCCTGGATGACCTCCACGCGAATCCCGGCACCAAGACTATCGTTTGGGCGTATTACGAGGCCGAGCTCGACGACATCGCCGGGCTGTTGGCCGACAAGAAACTCAAGTTCATTCGTGTGGACGGCCACAACTCGAACAAGGCCACGGAACTTGCCGAGAAGTTCTGCGAAGACGCCACGTATGACGTGTACCTGGGACAGATCAGTACAGGTATCATGATCAACCTCACCGCCGCGAAGTACTCGGTATACTACAGCCGCTCCTGGAAGCTGGATGACTGGCTGCAATCCTTGAAACGCAATCACCGCATCGGCCAGACATCCAAGACAGTTGCGTACCGGTTGGTTGCCAGCCGGACCATAGAAGAAAACCAGGTCGCGGCACTCGACTTGCGCCTGGATGTGGCATCGATGCTCACGGAACAAGCAAATTGTTTGACCTGTGTGAGGTATAAAGACTGTCAGGAAAAGCATGTACGTCCGTGGGATGCAGCCTGCAAGATGGAAACCTCGGTGGCCAAAGGCGTCACCAAACCAAAGGAGATAAAGCCGTGAGGGTAGTTCTAGAGAAGACAGACCTCATCGCACTTCTAGGGAAAGCCCTGAAGCGTACGTTGACGGAAGAAGACGTGGAGATCAACCTCGAAGCCTTCGAGGTTACTATTCACGATGCCACCGGAATTCTCATTAAAGACGAGATCGTCGAAGAGCCCGCAACACCGACGACCGCGAAGCCAAAGACAGTGACATTGCCGGCAGAAAACGAAGAAGACCTGACCATGGAAGAGCTGGCTGAACGAAATCGACGACTCGCAGCTCAGGCACCTGCGGTCGGAAGAAAAGGCGCCGACACAAAGGTCAAGCGTGCCCGCATGGCCGGGGAATACGACCAACCACTGCCCCCTGTAAATCCACTAACAGGAGACGACGAATGAGCACGGAAGAAGAAGAGAAACCCTCCGAACACGAGAGACAGTTCCACTACCCTCCGGACTTCATGGACCCGGATCTGCCCACGGGAGTGATGTCCCCGTCACAGTTCGACACGTACCGGAAGTGTCCCAAGCGCTACGAGTATCGCCATGTTCACAAGATCATCAGCCCTCCCGGGGTTGCGATGATCAAGGGAACAGCCGTCCACCGCGGTGCTGAAGTTACACACAAGAAGACCATCGAAACCGGAACACCGATGGGGTTGGTCGAAGCGACCCAGGCCGTATCTGACTCTTTCGACCAGAAGAAGTCAGACATCGAGAACTGGGAGGATGAAAACCCGGACCTCATCAAGGACAAGGCCCTCAAGGCGTTCACGGTCTACTACCGAGAAGCCGTGCCGCTCATCACTCCGGTAAAGGTGGAGCACACTTTTGCCGCGAAGATCGGAACGGTTCCTTTCCGAGGGGTCATCGATCTCGTAGACCAAGTGAAGGAAGACGCATTCGTCGATGGTGTACAGCCAACGGTGGAGGTTGTTTCCGACCTGAAGGTCACCGGGACGCGCTGGCCGGAACAGCGAGTCCGGCAATCGGCGCAGCTCACGTTCTACGCGTACGTGGAGAAGACCTTCAGGGTCCGCTACGACTTCATCCTTGAACAGAAGAGCGGAATCAAATACGACAAGAACAAGTCGGTACGAACCGCTCACGACTTCAAGCTTCTGGTCGAAGACGTCGAGGAGACCGCGGATATGATCAAGAAGGGAATCTTCCCGCGCTGTGACGGTACCAACTGGTGGTGCACGCCGAAGTTCTGCGGCTACTACGAAAGGTGCAGAGGACCAAAATGAGAGACATCACGGACAAGAAGTTCTGGGACTGGGTCAACACCTACGCCGACGCGCAAAAAGTGGTCGAGAGGTTATTCCTCGAAGTCGACAAGCGACCGCTCACCCCCGAGGAAGCGGAAGAGTGTCTCGATGCGCTTCTGGCATACTCCCACCAAAGAATCCAGACGCACTCGAAAGCCCTGGCCAAGCTCTACCCGACCGCGCAGTTCTCCAAGAACCGGCTGGCGAACATCGAGAACCTCTGGTGGACTGACCACTACACCGGCGGCATCAATGAGATGTCCACCCTGAACTGGTTCAGTTCCATGAAGGTCAAGAAACCGAGCGGTAAGCTGGGACTGCCCGGAGCAAGCACGCACTTCGTTCTCGGCCGTCACGGCTACCCGTTCTACATCATCCCGATCTGGCACGGCGCGTGGCACGAGCCCGCACGAAACGCGGATTCACTGTCCGTGGAGCTGGTCAACCCCGGAGCTTTGACCCGGACTGATACCGGATGGAAGAGATCACAAGGGTCTCTTCCCGACGACATGACCGCGGAAACACCGCCCATGAGCATCAACCCTCCGTACCGCGGGGCCAAAGCACTCATGCCGTTCACCTCCGATCAGGTCATCAACCTCATACGCCTCAAGAGGATCGTGCTCACGCTGTCCAAACCCCGGCTGGTTCCTGAAAGGATGACCCAACACTCGGTATGGCGAGCAACGAAACTCGACATGGGTCCTCTCTTCCCCTTCGCCGAGGTCAACCGCGCCGCGTTCGAGTTCGTACCTGTCATGCAATACGACTTCATCAAGCGCATGCTGGCGTCTCTCCCGAAGGGCGTAGCACCCGCAGCGTTCTCGAACGAAGACGCAGACGAATCCCAAAACACGGAACACGGGCTCAACACACCCACGCACGACGACGACCCGGATGACCAGCCCAAAATCCTGAGCGTTCTTGAGGTACAAAGGATACTCGCAGGATCTGGGATTTACCGCGGAAATCTCGACGGAGTTTACGGTCCGCAAACCAAGCAAGCCGTAGCTTCCTTCCAGGGGAGGTGGAACACCAAGGCCCCCGCGGACAAGAAGCTTTCTGTTGATGGCATCCCTGGCCCGAAGACGTGCCAGGCCCTACAAACCAAGTGAAGGAGGAACAAGATGGCGGTACAGGTATCGGATATTTGCGATCGGTGCGGACGCTCCACTCCGGTCCACATGAGCAACGACGAGCTCGTTGCCGAAACCGAAAAAAGGAAGAGCATCGAGACGACCGTCAAGGCCCTGGAACAGCACTTCCAGGAGACCGACCCGACGCTTTTGCCGACAATCTTCGTGGCCTACAAGGCGCCGGACGGAAAGCTCCTGGTGAAGTCCCAGATCAGCGTCTGCAACCCGAAAGGCGACGGAAAGCGAAGCTGCGCCAAGCGCGTCTCCGAACTGGTGGGAGACCTGTTCCCCCTCCCGGCGGACGAACGCGCCCCGAGAAAGCCGCGAGAAAAGAAACCCGAGAACAAGGGGAAGAAGTGATGGGGATGGACAAATACGGAGTCGACACCGAGAAGCCCGTCAAAACGGCGGACAACGAGCCCAAGTGCCCCAACTGCGGAAAACCACTCGAAGACCCCGACAAGACCGGCATCCCTATCTGTCCTGACGAGGGTTCCGAGCCTTTCGAGAAAAAGCCCGATTGACACCTACACGTACGGGGCGCTAACGTCTGCGCTTCCCAAAACACGTGTGTCCAAAAACAAGGAGAATGAGAGATGACCGAAGAAGAAACCACCACCCCTCCGAAGCCCTCGAAGCCTCAGAAGATCAACCGTACGGTCGAGAACGTCATGCTGCCGGTGAAGGACATCGTCCTGCCGGAACAGTGGAACCGTGAAGGACCCGGCAAGCTCGATTCCCTCGTCGAGTCCTTCAAGGTTCACGGACAACTCGCGGCCCTCACCGTCAGACCCGGAGAGAAGCCCGGCACGTTCATCCTCGTGGATGGTATGCGCCGGGTCCTCGTCATGAAGGAGCTGGGCATCAAGGAGGCGAAGGTCACGATCACCGAAAGCGCCGACAGCACCGACGCCTACGTGAAGAGCTTCGTCGCGAACTTCCACCGCCTCGGTCACGATCCGGTGGAGATCTCGAACATCTTCGCCACGCTCAGCGAGACGATGAAGAACAAAGATATCGCAAAGCTCTGCGGCGTCAGCGAGGGTTCGGTCTCCCAACACCTCAGTATCCGCAAGCTCCCGAAGAAGTTCCTCGATGCCCTGAAGAAGGGACAGCTGCTCATGGCCGAGGCTCGTGAGATGTGCCGACTCGATGTCGAAGAAGACGCAGAGTTCATCGACAAGGTCGGGACACAGCTGATCGAAGGAACGATCGACGCGTTCATCGCGGCGGAGAAGATCAGCATCTACCTCCAGCGCAAGGACGACAAAAACTCCGAGAAGGGCGTCAAGGGGAAGGGGAAGAAAGGGAAGGCGTCGAAGTCCGAAGGCGCGAAGCAGGGTCGGCCGACGAAGGTCACCGACTACACGGAGGCCGACATCAAGGCAAAGATCTCTCCGCGCAACAAGACGGAACTCATCGAGTACATGACGCACTTCTCCGGAAAGCTAGCGAAGTCGGCCAGCGAGGCGAATCGTCGCTACCTCAAGGGTGTGGTCGAGGGGCTCGAAATGGCCGCCAGTCTCCGGGATCTCGAATAGAAAATACGCCGTAAAGAAACGCCCGACGCCGTAAAGAAATGCTACGGCGCCGGGTCCTCTTTTAGGTTTACTTTCCCGCCGAAGATCCGATATCGTTAACCCCGCAGCCACAAACAACAGAGGAGCGAGAGATACATGGCAAAGAACAAAAACACGCCTGACGGCACCGAACCCACGTCTACCCCCGTACCGGAAACCCCGGCACCTGCGCCTGAGGCGCAGATGGAAATCGCGAAGACGGATACCGCAGTCGCGGTGACTCCGTACTTCACAAAGCTCGCAGAAAGCAACGACCGCTTCATCGCACAATACCGAGACCGCATCGAGATGGCCGAAAAGGACATGCCTTCTCCTCGTCAGCTTCAGGAAATCATCGACAAGCTCCCGGAAGACCTCGCCGAAAACATCAACGGGATCTTCGAGCGCTTGTCTCCGGTTCGCAAAGGCATCTACGCGGCCGACGCGAAGCTCGACATGGTGGAGCTGCGGCTCTACCAGGGCACCGGTACCGACCCGAACAGGCCCTCCAACTGCAACCCCGGACAGTACTACCTGACCAGCAAGGAAAACGTCGGTTCCGTGTTCGAGGGTATCGTCGTCCTCATCTGGCAGGGACGCACGATGTGGGGCGAGCGGGAAGAAAACGCCCGCATCCCGCAGTGCCAGTCGATGGACCGGAAGGTCGGCAGCAACTACGGCGACTGCGACTCCTGCCCACACCTCCCGTGGCGCGACGGCAAGAAGCAACTGTGCAGCGACGACTGCGGCGCCTTCATGCTCACCAAGGACCTGAAGGAACTCGTACTCGTGCGGTTCGCCCGCACCTCCGAACCCGCCGGACGCCAGCTGATGCGTCTCGTGCGCAAGACCCGCCTCCCGTGGATCAAATCCTACAAGATCTCCGCGGAGGAGAAGAAGAACGAGAAGGAGCGTCGCCGCTGGTTCGAGATGCGCACCGAAGTCGGCGACTACACGGAAGAGAATGTCTACGATCTGTGCAACGCTCTGAGCAGCATCACCGATCACGACTTCATCCTCCCGGGCATTTCGTTCTCGTACCGCCGCGCAGCACGTGTGATGGCCGAACTCGGCTCGGCCGCAACCACCAACGTGGGCGTGTTGCCCGGAGACACCAAGCCGGCTTCCGGCTATGACTTCGACGATACACCTCCGGCTGATCTGAACCGATGATTGAAACGCGCGAGTGGGGGGCGTTTACGCCTCTCACTCGCACTGCTTTTTATTTTCAGAATCGCGGAGGCACACATGGCACTGGAAACCCCGCTCGCTCTGATTGAGCAGCACCGTCCCTGGTCCGTGAGTAAGATCGACACTCTCAAACAGTGTCCTTACAAATTCAAATTCAACTACGTCAAGAAAATGAAGATCGACCGGCCGGTAAACAAGGCACTGGTCATCGGAAAAGCCGCGCACGCGGTACTTCAGTACGCGGTCACAGGACGTAACCTTGATGCGTGTTTCGAGTTCGCGATTGTGGACTGCAAGCTGACGAGCGAGGAAATAGACGAACTTCTCGGCTACCGCCCAGCCATTACAGCGTTTCTCGTCAAGTACCACAGCTACCTGAAGAAGCACGACATCCGGGAGTCAATCACGGAACGGCAGTACGCAATCGACATCTCCGGAAAACCCGTAAAGTTCTTCGACAACGACCACGCCTTCATCCGAGGTGTCGTCGACCTCGCGCTGTTTGTTCGACAACAGCCACACATAGTCGTACTCGACCACAAGACCGGAAAGCACCGGGAGTTCAGTCACTACAACGCACAGTTCGACTTCTACCGACTTCTTCTTCGTGCATCACACCCGACGATCACCGGGATGGTTACCGGCATCCACTACGTGTCGGATGCGAGCATCAAGACTAGTGCGTTGACGGATGTCGCAGACCTCGAACCCCTTTACAACAAAGTAATGGGCTACATGAACGACATCGCATCGAGCATTGCAACCCTGGAAGAGAGAAGAACCGGCTGGTGGTGCCGTTTTTGTGACTACCAAGACGGGTGTCTGAATGGCGAAGAAGGAAGATAAGACAAAGCGCGGTCTCACACGCGAACAGCTACACCGAATCTGGCGCAATCTAGGTTCAGCCAAATGGCTGGACATCGCCAAAGCGTACAAGCCTACCCACCGCTTCGCATACGTAAACAGCACAACTTTGAAAGGCTTGTGCATCAACCCACAGCACGCGGACACGTCCCCCTCTTTCCACATCTTCACGGAAAAAGGCTTCGCATTCTGCATGGGGTGCAAATACCACACGCAGAATCCGATCACACTCCTCGCGCACTTCATGGATTGCACCGAAGGCGAGGCTCTTCAATACCTCCAGGAAAAGGCAGGGATGTCCTTCCTGGGAAAGAAGATGGCCGCCGAGCTGGAGGCACAGCGCGTCAACCAGGCAACCAAGAGAGCAATCTATGACGCGACTCACCAGCTCATGTGCGACGCCCTCGCTAGTCCGAAGGACCACGAGTACGCGGCTGCTGCTCTGGATTGGCTGATCAACCAGCGGGGCATCAACAAGGACGTCTTGCACGCCCTGCCCGTAGGCATCATGCCGCCGCTCACGCTCCTAGCTTCACGCATCACCGACCAGTACAAGATCGACATCGAATACCAGAAGAAGAATCCGGCGGCCCCCGTTCCAGTTTCTCTGGCCGAACCCGCGGTGAAGTACCTGGAAAATACGTTCAAGGATTCCAAGTACTGTGGAGCCGTCGTGTGGCCTCTGCACGCCACTCCTACAGAGATCGGCAGGATCAAACTCCGCGTGCCACACAACCGAAAGCCCAAGGACTTCGTTATCATCGATGATGAGTTCGAAGACTTGCTGGGACTCTACGGTCTCGGATGGCAGTTATACCGAGACTTCACGGACCCTAAATCACACGCCGAAGCAGTCTACCTCACCGAAGGGGAAATGGACGTCATGTCCTTCATGGCCCGCTGGCTAGAAAAGGGGTCCGCCTCATTCCCGTTATTCTCCGTCGGAGGGAAAGGAGGGTCCGCACACATCGAACCGATCTTGAAAGGGTGTGGCGTATCTCGCGCGTTCCTCATCGGGGATGCTCCGAACAACAGCGGGGATAACGTTGCCCAGGAATGGATCGAAAAGACGAGAACACTCAACTGCTCCGTTTTCACCCATGAGGGCTGGGATCAACTCGTACCTGCTACCGACCTCGACGAGGCAATCATCAAGCTCGGGACGGACACGACAGAAAACGCCATCTGGAAGACCACGAAATACTTCACCCCGGCATGGCGCTGGGCGGTGTCTCTCGCACAGGAAGAAATCGACGCGATATCTGAAGATGACCTCCGAGAACGACTAGAAAAGGCTGCCAAGCACGGCAAGTATCTCAGGAATCAACTGGACTGCTCTTTCTACACGGAGGAGATCAACAGGATATACCCGAGCATCTCTCCTTCCCTGTTGAAGCAGGAGATCATCAAGCGCGAGGACTCTGAGCTGGGCTTTATTGCCAGTTGCACAGATGTCCTGCGGGAAAAACTGTTTGTCATCGCCACGCAGTATCAGGCTAGTGGAGGGCGCTTCCTGCACTGCTACGACAAACAGAACCAGCAGTTGAGACGAATCCGCCTCGACTCTAGCGATTCATTGATGCAGGAACTGGCACCGATGTTCGGCATGCCCTACCAGTTCATCAAAGAACACGTAGGATTCCCATCCTTCGTAGAAACCCCGGAGAACACCGATGGGCTGGTAATGCAGCGCCTCGACAAGTTCATCCGCAGCCACATGAGGAATGCATTGGACAACCTAGCACAAGGCGTACCCGATTACGATTCCGTCCCCAAGTACCGGCAGGGCTACCACTACATCAAGGACTACGAAGAGCGCATATTGGAATACATAGTCTGCGGGTCGAAGATCTTCGCCGTCGAACGTGATGTTGACGACTGTACTTTCCGCGAGCTCGAAGGTCCGGCAGAGAATAACATCATCTTCGACATCCCGTCTGACGACCGTATACCTTGGTTTCCCGGGGGGCTCACTCCGCAAGTCCTCGAAGACGGAAAGAAAGTCGATGCTCTGAAGCTCTTCCACGATTTGGAGAAGTACTTCAGCGTGGGCTTCAAGTTCAAGAACCACGAAACTACCGCCACATTGCTGGCGGGTATCATGATGGCCATGCCTATCATGAACGCTTTCCCGCGACAGCTATTGCTCTTCGTCACAGGAGAGTCGTCTTCAGGCAAATCGAACCTCATGGCAGCATTCTGCGGCATCAGCTACCCGGCTCTGCGCTTGCTGTACTGCTCACACGGGTGGGATAACTTCACCGCCGTTGGTGTCTTCCGTGACGCACAAGCCGACAGTCGCCTCATGGTTCTCGACGAATTCGAATACACCAACGGCGAGAAGGCCGACCACGTCCGCAAGATCCTGGAACTCGTTCGCGGTCTTGTGACCAACGACGCACATCGCGTCATCGCCAAACAGGGCGGGGGCACTGAGCAGGCACATTACCGCCTGCCCATGATGTTCGCCGCCATCTCCGGGGCCGAAAAGCCTCAGGACCTTAACCGCCTCCTCATCATCGAAACCAACAAGGTCGAAGGACGGGACAAGCCAGAGACTATCCTGCGAAGAGAATTCGGAGTACACGGAATCCGGGACGTCGCAAAACGTCTGGCCGTGTGCATGTATCCCCTCGTTCCGAAGATCCTGGAACACTACCAGGAAATCGACGAGTCGTTTACCCGGCTGCAAGCGAAGGCTAACGTCAACGTAGAACAGCGCTACGCGTCTTCTCTGTTCGGTGCGCTGGCCATCATGAAGTACCTGGGGTTAGACTGGGAGACTTTCTTCCTGAAGTTCATCGACCAGAACACCTCCACCATCCAGCGGGCAGCCAACGTCAGTGAATCCGAGAACTACCTGAAAACCATGCTCTTCAATTCTGTGATCTTCCAGGACACTACCAAAACCCAAGTGTCTGTTGCGCACCTCCTGGCGAATCCGGAAAAGCGCGAAGAGATCAACACAGCAGGCTGCGGTATCTACTATGATCGCACTACGCAGACATTGATGTTGGTGGTGGAACAGGTCATCACAAAACTCCTACCTCCACACTACAGATACCGCGGATCTATGACCGGCACCCGGCTGAAGGAGGTGCTGGGACGTCACCGCTTGGCGCTCTCCAACGCGGAAGTCGCACGCGCCAACATCATCGAACGCTCAACTCCGTACATTGGTGCGGGGATTCACCCGGAAGACGTCGTAGTCGTACACGCTGACCGCTGGCTCGTCGAGGGCAACGTCATCGCAAACGCGGCGAAGGCTTCCGTGAACACGCCCGCAACGGAGAACAAAGATGCCGAAAAAGAAGTCGCAACCAAAACCTACGACAACGAATTCGACTGAGCCTCTAGCCTGTGATCTCTGCGGACCCGACGCCTATCCTGGAAGCTCCTGTCCAAAATGTCAGGCTTACCAGAAGGCACATTACTATCACGGAAATGGTGTGGAAGACCCCGGCACCGCAGATTTCTTCTGCGTAGCCGACAGCCCACACAGCATCGTGGTGTCCGGCCGGGCCGATCGTCATGTCGGGTGGGTCCTCGACATTGAACGATCGGTCAGGAACATTTTCGACGAGTTGCGCGAGGCCAGCGCCGCAAGGTACTCCGGACTCTACGTCCGGTACACCTACGCAACACGGTGCACGAATGTGTGGATACCTAAACCTACAGGTAAGATGATCGACTGTTGTTCTGAGTTGCTGATCGACGAACTGTTAACGCTGGCCAAACCCGACCGCCCCATCGTTATCTTCGCCATGGGCGGGGAAGTCCTGAAGGCCCTTGGTATTCGGGCGCAGAAATACAGCAATGTACAGGGCAAGCTACTGGAGACCACGATCAAGGGTCGACAGGTACTTGTCTACCCGTCCCTGTCCAAGAGACAGCTGGCCACGAAGACTGGGTATTACGAAGTGGTTAAAGCCCACATGGCAAACTTCCTGGAGATCGCCTGGAGAGTCAGTGAGAACATACCTGTAGAAACACAGGTAACGGTAGATGACATCATAAAGGACTACCGGTTCCCTAAAACGGTGCAGGAGGTGGAAGACCTGGTAGACGAGATCATCGCGTACTCTTTACCTGGTAAAGACCCAAGGACGCACGCAATATCCCTGGATACGGAAACGAACACTCTATTTGCGCACAAGGAACAGTTGAAGGTCCTCAGCCTGACGGTTGCCTGGGATACAGGAAAAGCAGCATCTATCCCCCTGGAGCACCCAGAGACTACTTGGACTTTTGAAGAAGTACTCCCTGCGATTCGCCGGCTATTGATCTGCCGGAAGCCTAAGATTTTCCACAACGGCAAGTTTGACATCAAGGTGCTCACACGAAAGAACCTGACCGTCGAAAACCTGAAGTGGGACACGATGTGCGGGGAACACCTCCTGAACGAGGACAAGAAGAAGTTCTATGGTTTGAAAGAGATCGTGGCAACGTACTTCCCGAAGTACGCAGGATACGAGGACAAGATCCACGATCTCCTCAACCAGACGGACCGTCAACTGGACGAGGCTACGGCTCCTGAGAAGAAGGAGAGCAGCGCCGAGAAGCGCTTGCGTAAGGACCGCGGCTTCATCGACATTTCCCTCGACGACCTGAACAAGTATGGAGCCATCGACGCAGACGTTACCCGTCAACTGGGATTGCTACAGCTCCAGAGATTCGGGGAAGAGGACATGCAGCTGTCTAATAATCGCGCAAAACTGGCCATCAGCCCGCACTTCAGGAGAATTGCACAAGCAGGTACTACTGATCCTCGACCCTTGATAACGTTAATGCGCGGACACGTAGTCCCCCTAACGAAGATACTGGCAGATATCGAACTGCGGGGCATCAAGGTAGACCGGGACTACGCACAGGACCTGGCTATAGACATGGGACAGACCATGCTCAATGCCAGAATCGAAATCAACCAGATGGTCCCCCGAGTGCTCGGAGAAGAATTCAACCCGAGCAGTCCTGTGCAACTGAGAAGCCTGCTGTTCGGAACGGGGTACACGCACCCGGTAACAGGAGAGCACATCTGTTACAAAGGGAAGGTAGACGTCGAACTCACCGCCACGGGATTGGAATCGACAAACGCCAAGTTCCTCCGCGGACTGGTTACCCAGTACAGCTGTCCTCTTTCCCGACAGATCCTCCTCTTCCGCGCCATGGAAAAGGCAAAGAACACGTTCATTGCCAACACGCTAGCCCTGAGCGGGGAAGACGGCAGACTGCACACCAACTATCACATCCCGGGAACCAGCACCGGCAGGTTGTCGTCCAGTGACGAAAACATGCAGAACATCCCGGAGAAGATAGTCGTCACGGTAAACATCAACGGAGAAGAAAAGAAGATCAAACACAACATCAAGAAGATCTTCACCGTGACCGACCCGGAGAATCTGATTTTCGTAAACGCCGACGCAAAGGCCGCGGAGGTACGTATCTACGCCGCGTACAGCATGGACCAGAACCTGATCCGCGCCCTCCTCGACGGCATGGACCCGCACTCGTACTTCGCATCCATCATCTTCAACCGGGCTAACCTACTGGCAGGTATACCGCACGACCAGCACCGAAACATCCTGGAGCTGTTGGGAATCGACGACGTCCATGCTTGGGACTACCCGGACTTTCAGGCCATTGAAAAGTTCAGAGGAAATAAGGAAAAGGGGCTTATCGGGACAGATCCTACTTACGGAGACCAGCTTGAAAAGTTGCGCAAAAATATCAAGCGGGTGGTCTTCGGAATCCTCTACGGGGCCACCCCCGGGAAGATCTCCTCGATCGTGGGGATCACGGAAGAACAGGCCCGGGTCATCATCGAAACACTCGACCGCATGTTCCCGACCATCAAAGCATACGTCGAGATGACCAAACAACAGGTACGTACCATCGGAGTGGTAGAGACGTACTTCGGCCGTCGGCGGCGCTTGGACATCCACAACCTGCCCTTCATCATGAGAAACAAGGCCGAACGTCAAGGCGTGAACTTCAAGATCCAGAGCACGTCCTCAGACATTGTTCTGAAAGTACTCTGTGATATCGACGAACCCTTACGACATGACCTCGGCGGGCAGGTCCTCCTGACTGTGCATGACTCGATTGGCTTCGAGATCCCGAAAAAGTACCTCTCTCAGGCAGCAGACCTGATAGACCATTACGGAGTAAAGAAGGTGGGCAAGCTCTACCCGTGGCTACCTGTCCCCTTCAAGTGGGACATCGGAGCAGGACCGTCCTACGGCGAGCTTTCTTCCATCGACACAGAAGAGAAGATCGCAGAAGACCCCGACGCGTTCATCGAGCAGGAGATCAAGGACGAGCTGGCGGACGTAGGTTAGCGCTGGTAGAACCGCAGGTCCGCGGCAATAATCTTGTGTGCAATCCACCCGAACACACCCGCGTGGAGACAGTCATCCGATTTCTGCGGAGAGTGTCTCCATACTTTTTTGCCTGAGGACGTGAGCTCCTCGTATTCGTTAAGTATGTCCTCGATCGCTATCGTCATATCTTGAAGCCTGCCGAATTCCGCTCTCTTGTTCTTCAGCAGCATCAAATAATTGTCGATCAGGGTTGTCCGATTTCCTATGTAACGGTCTTCTCCGTTGAAGATCAGAGCCTTGGCGGGAGCTCCGTACTGCACCTGAGTCACTCGATGATATCCCAGCTTCTGTTGCAAGAGGTTGTTCGCTATTGCCCCACCTCCCGCGTCACCCACAACCAGCGCAACGTTGTACGCACTACACGTGAACGCGATTTCCTCGATAGAGTTAACCGGATTCATGCCCGGGTAGATCTTGTAGAAGAGAGTAACCAGCTTGTCATCTGCCGGTCGGTACCCCCAAATCCACAAGACCGTCCGGGAAACCCCGTCCATCCCTCCGCCCGACCAGTCAACTCCAGCCACGATGTGTGTGAATCCGGAAACGTGCAGGCTATTGGGAATCGGCAAGAGCTGTCGGTTTCCACAAAGCGACTCCAGCTCTTCCTTGGTTATCATACGCTCGCCTAGAGAATCCGACACTCCCAGGACCTCATTCTTGAACAGTGTCTGGGAGTAGTTCGGATCGTTCATCTTCACGACAATGCGCGTCCACCGCTCGTGCGCTCTCTCAACAATCGCACTTGAAAACCCCCGCTTGGCACACGCCTTGGGAAGGTTCGCCGGCATGATGAGCTGAGAAATATGAAAACCGTGCATCGCAAAGGCTGGCTCATAATCCATCTCTTTCGGCCGGTTGAAATCGATCCACTGCCCGGTATAGGGGTCCAAGTACTCTCCGCACTTGAGACAGATGATCCCTTCCTTGCCCATCGACTTTGCAGAGTCCACAAACTGGTGCGTGTTGCACGCGTCGCATCGCATCACCCATTCGGACTGCGTGCTCTGTTCCCAGAGACTCTGGATGGTGTTCTCCATCGTCTTAGGGGTCCCCGCGTACGTCTCGAAACCGTAACTGGAGTTGGCCATTGTCTCGTTTCCGATGATGATGACCGGGTCGTACAAAATGTCCTGGACCTCGTCGAACATATTCCGGTCCGACGAGATACTACGCAGACGCTCCGGGTCCTCATCGGCGTACATGAAGTGCATCACGGAGCCGTTCGTGAACTGTTTCTGAAGAACACGGTCCGAGAGGTCTGAGGTCAAGAACCGACGACTGATATGCGGGGAATAGCGCATGACCTTGGCCACACGCGTAGTAGAGAAGATAACCGTCTTCTCTTTCTGTGGGCTCACGTACATGGTCTTGAAGTGCGGGATGACTGAGCACTCCAGGATGTTGAAGTTCGCCAGTGAAGTGGACTTTGCTACCTGACGACCGGTCTTGAAGAGCGTGCGACGAAAACGCCCATCATAAAAGGCCCGGTGCATGGGGTATAAATCAAAGCGGAACGACCTACCGTCCAGCTTCAGCCATGCTTCTGCCAGCTCGCTGAATCGCGCTGTAGGTTTAGTCTTCATACACCCTCAAAATAGCGAATAGCTACAAAGGCCACAAGAGGAGAACGATGGCAAAGAAAGAACCGGAACACGACCAGAACGACCAGAAGTACGCGGACCTGTACAGTATTCCCCGGGCAAGCATCGAAGAAATCAAGAAACAGATAGTCCTGACGTGGAAGTACAACCAGCACCGCGGCGCCATCCTCGTGGTCGGGGAGGCCGGCATCGGGAAGAGCCAACTGTGTGGACAACTCAGCCGGGAATACGGAGCAAAGATCTGCGACGTCCGAACCGCACACTGGGGCCTGATGAGCGCGGGTATCCCGTCCGTGAAACATCAGGACCGGGGTTTCTTCGACATTGTCCTGCCGTCCGTCTTCCCTAAACCAGGGGAGAAGGCCATTCTGGTATTTGACGAAATCAACCAGGGGTTGCAACACGCGATCAGCATGTTCTTCTCTTTGATCGAAGATCGTCAAATGTTCAACTACAAGCTTCCGGATGACTGCCTCGTTCTTGGGCTGATGAACCCGAATACAGCACAATACGCGGTTACACAGATCGAAAGCAACATGGCACTCCGCCGACGGCTGAAGATGTTTTACGCTATCCCGAGCTACGAGGTCTGGAAGCGCCACGCAATCACTCCTGAGTTTCACCAGACAGACCTTCACGCACTGGGCAACGCGCGGCCGTGTCATCCGCTCCTCACCAAATTCTACGAACAGCACCCAACGATGTTCTACGACTTCAAGGGGCAGAAAGCACAGAAACAATACGCGTGTCCCGCGACCATCCAAACGATTTCCCTCGACATGTACCTCATGGAAAAAGAACGGATGGACCTGACAAGCGACTTTGCGCGGATGCGCTACGCCGCGTCTATCGGTCTTCCACACGCCGACCAACTCGTCGCGTTCCTGAGAGACGAAGACCGATCCATTGACCCCAGAGAAGTACTGTTCAAGTTCCCCAAAGTGCAAGACGAGATCGTGGATCTCATCAACAGCGGCCGGCAAGAAGTTCTTCACGAGGCTATGCAGGGGGTGCTCATGATGCTCTTTGCGGACCAGCCCCCGGTAGACGAGGTTGCTCGAAACTTCGTCCTCTTCCTGAAGACACTCACTCCGGACATGTCCATGTCGATCTTTACCCAACTGAACACCATATCGAAGGAAAACAACGCTATCGAATACCGACAAAAGCTCATGATCGCCATGAACAAATTCCCTGAATGGGTCGAGATACACAAACGCGCGGACGACGGACAGAAGAGGGTAGATTCCGGGCTCAAGTAGTAACCTTCAGGTCACTAATCTCAGACGCCAGCTCTTCCGCCTTCATCTCGACATACACGTAGCAGGACGCAAGCCTGGACAACTGTACCCCAAGAGAGTCTTCAGCAAACTCAGTATGCTGGAGCCTGTTCTTGGGCAGTTTGTTCCAGGCTTCGCGCACCTCGCTACGTGCGTATTTTGCTTCTAACGGTAACCGGCAATCGGGGTACTGACAATCCAAGGTCTTTTGAATCTCCTCGCTGTCGAGTTCTTTAGGGGGAATCAAAAAACCTGCTCGCTTGAGACAGACCGCGATATACAACTGCACGTCCTCGTCGAATTCCGGGATCTCGTGACCGTGCGGGTCCAACCCCCGGATGAACCCTGCCTCGTGTACCGCCCACGCCATATGCGCAGGATGGCACTCCTGTATCGACTCGGGGTTGGTCAACTCGTCGTTGAGTGTCTGGACCGTATGCTGAAAGACGATGTTGTCCCAATAGAACGCCGGATTGAGTTGTAGTGTTATCGCCGCCATCAACTTGTTGCGCGAAACTACTGGAAGCTCGATCCCGTCATGCTGCAAAGTCATCCAGATCGTTTCCGGCTCCCAGTGCAGGATGTCTACCCCGTACAGAACGCGCACAGCCATATAGAGAGACGCCGCCGCATGTCCCTCGCTGTTCAACAGAAGCTGACGCGCGGTGGACTCCCGGGACGCCGTCTTTACCAGGTAATTCTGGAAGACGGGTGCTTTCTGGACGAGGATTTCGAGGGAGGAGGTCACTTGTTGTACGCCGCCAGCTGGCGCTGGACCGTCGCCTTGATGTCCGCAGGCAGGGTAGGCAGGACCTGCTCCAAGAGTTCGAGATTCACTTCTCCAGACGGGGCGATCTCCTGGGCGATCTCGGGACCAAGAACATCCTCCCAGAAGGTCAGGGGGAGCGACGAAAGGAGCTGCTTGTTCGCCAACATACCGGTCCCGATCTTGATGTGCTCGGATGCGAGCTTGTCCATATTGAAGACCGTTCGAACCGGATCAGGAATCGACTTGCCGTAAAAGCGGTCCACTCCCGACTCCCGGTCCAGTCGGGCAAGCTCAGACGCTAGCTTGAGCTGGTACGACCGATCTTTCAGATACGGATCCGTGTTGTCGAACATCTGCGCTACCTTCTCGTAGGCAGCGGCAAGATTTGACCCGAGATTCTTGGCAGCCATCTCCCGAGATTCGAATGCCGACTTCAGCATCCGCGTACTCGTGATGGTAAAGCCTGCGAGCTTGTGCGTGGCGGGCATCAGAGGAACGTCATACTGCTCTGCAAACTTGCAAAGCCGGTAGAACGCCTGTGTGCGGTCTTCGACAGACAGGGTTGCGTACTTCTCGTGGAGCACGCGCTCCGCGAACTTGACGTCCCCGGCAGAGGCTACCTTGAACCGCTGCTTTTCGGGCAGAAGCCACTGGTCTTGGGACGCCTGCTTCGTCACCGTTTGGTCGAATATTTTGGTATCAATCTCGTAGAGCTCCGCCGCCTTCTTCAACATCATATCCACTTCCTGCGGGACCGCGGACGCGAACTTCCGGTACCCCAAGGACATGGCGGCATGTTCTCTCGTGTGAATCGGGAACTGGCGACACCCGGGCCACGCGAATGCCGTAGCCGGAAGATCCTGAAACTCCTCCGGACCAACGTTTGCGGTCTTGGTCATTTCTCGCATCTCAGGAAACTGCATCAGCATGACCTTGAGTCGCGAGTAACCCGTATCGTTTGTCTGGTCGATGATCATCAGAACCTCCTGTCCTCAACCAGCTAAAAGTATAAGGAGAAAGCCGTGGAAAGTAAAGCTAACGCTATGCACGACGTTTTGCAGTGGCTCTGCTCCTGCAATCCGCGCGCCGGCAACAACTTCTACGGAAGAGTGTTGAACGGGTGTGGTCGAATGCCTGTGCCGAACCTGAAAACCTGTGCCGTCACGCTGACCCAGGAGGGACACTACAAGTTCCTGTGGGATTCCGATTGGTATGAAGAACAGCCGCGGGCCTTCCAGATCTTGGTCGTCTTGCACGAGGTCGCCCACCTCGTACTGAAACACTTGGAGCGGATCCTTCGAATCCGCCTTCAAATGGCGGACCCTAAGAAATACGAGCAGATCCACGAGATCGTCAACGCAGCCGCAGACATGGCAGCTAATGACACGGTTCTGCGACCTTTCGTACAGGAGGCAGGACTCTCGACGTACGGAAAGGAGTTCAAACGATTCCGACTCCCAGAACACCGAGAACCGAAACCGTACCCGAAAGGTGAAACCTTCGAGGAGTACCTCGCACGACTCCTGGAAGACATGAAAAACGACGGTTGGGAGCCTGGAAAGCCCTACCCACAGTGGTTTTCCGACCTGGTCGGGAAATGTCCCGCACCCATGCTGGATCCGGTAATCAACGTACCTCTTCAGGATCTGACAGACGCGGAAATCGAGAGGATCATCAGTACTGCACACGGCGAATCCAACATGCTCATCAAGAAAGCCATCGAGCAGACCGAGAGATCCCGAGGAACCGTACCCGCACATCTGAAATCATGGATCGACAGCATTTTCGTAGAGCCAAAAGTCCCGTGGCCTCAAGTCTTCCGAGGATACCTGAAGACGGCCCTGTCATCGAAGCTCGCCGAGAGCTCCGCGTACCCCAATCCTGCGCTGTTCCCCTTGGCGCTGACCGGGGAGATAGAGCCGTACACCGGGTATCAGAAGGAATTCAGCTTCAACATGGCGGTCCTGATAGACAGTTCGGGGTCCATCGGGGATGACGATTATCAGACCTTCATGGGAGAGCTCCAAGGAATCTCGCAAGCCGAAAGAGGAGCCAGCGCCACCCTCGTCTACTTTGACGCCGCGGTACAACACGTTGAGCAACTCGACCTAGACCCGGAAAAGTTCAAAAACCACTACAGGTATTCATGTGGGGGGACAGACTTCAATCCTCCGTTCCAGTACATCCTCGGACTGGAAACCCGCATGGATAACTCCGTGCAGGAACTCCCGCCCATGCGAAAAAGCTGGGACGTGGTGATCATACTCACAGACGGAGAAGCCCCCATCGAGTCTCCTGGAGGTCCTTGTCCTGCGTGGCTTCCGCCGTGCCCCGTCATCTGGGTCCTGGTAGGAGGTCGAAAATCCCACCCCGCGATGGGCTCGCGGATCGTGAAACTGGAGTAGCCATGGATATTTACTGCGTGAAGATTCGGCAGCGCCGACTCCGAAACCGTGAGTACTTTCCGTTCGAGCGGATGTACGTCGTCCCCTCTACGTTCTTCGAAAACGACTACTGGAAGCGGGTATTCCCGTACATGCTTGTCGCCGAGTCACCCAAAGCGTTGCTCGACGTCCTTGAGAAGATGGACTGCGATGCAGAGATCGTCATCGAAGAAACTGGAAACCCAGAACCGAGGACTAGTAGGCCGCGCCACACGATCCGAAGAACTATCGAGGACGCCATGCCGCGTCTCAATGAAAAACGAATCGTCATCCCTACGTACGTGTACAAGAAAAAACTAGGGTACCTCTGGTCCTACCTGAAAACCGCAAAGGCCCAGGGGATCGAACTCAGCCTGTACACGCCGAACATGATCATTCCATCCATTTGCTATCAGTGCGTAAACCTGTCGCACAAATACGCAGGTGAGTGCCAACTCACGGACAGCAAGTGCAGAGAGTTAATCGCACTGGATATCCCAAAACAGAAAGGGGATGAAGAATGCCTGTTGGATTCGGAAAATCATCAGTCACGAAAATCAGCGTCCCGGACGGACTCCCCAATCCAGCCGTAGTAGACGACTACACGTTAGCCAGTCTGCTGAAGTACCGGACGAAGACTCTCTGGCATTTGATACTGCACCGGAACACCCTCTACAAGTCGTGGACCATTCCCAAGGCACACAACAAAACCCGGATCATCCATGCCCCACAGGGGAGTATGAAGCGTGCCTTGAAACTCCTGAATAAGCGGCTCTTGAATCCGTTGCAGGAACCTCTGGGGGATCACGTTTCGGCATACCGTAAACAGAGGTCAATCCGAACCGCAGTCATGCAACATCTGCGGCCTTGTCCTATCTGCGACAGTTTTCCGAATGCTGTATCCCCGAAAAAGCACGACTGTCCCAAGTACGGAACGTTCATCAAGATCGACCTCAAGGACTTCTTTCATTCAACCAAGAAGTCCTGGGTACGCAACTGCTTCAAGGAAATAGGATACAGCCACTACGTATCCGACCTGCTCTCCAACTTGACTACAGTGTCCATAGGTCCGGATGGAACCCGGAAAAAAGACGTGATACCTCAAGGCAGCCCCGCATCTGGAGCCATCTGCAACCTGGTAGCGGATCGGCGCCTAGACGGCGCCATAAAGAGCTACCTCGCAGAACTGGACCTGACCGCAGGACTGACGCCGCCATGGAACTGGTGCTACACGCGGTACTCGGATGACCTCATCATCACCTGCGGGAAACTCCTGTCCCAGGAAGACCGAACTGCAATCGTGTACCGGATGCGGGGAATCATCCGGGAATGCGGTTACCGCGTAAACGCAAAGAAGGTACGTACGCCGCACAGCTACTTTCGGAAACGCGTACTCGGGATAGTCATCAACAAAAAGTTGAACATCCCGAAGGAAGAATACCGGAAGTTACGTGCAATCATTACCAATGCAAGCCGGCACGGCTTGAGTTCTCAGCACAAGAAGGCCGGTAAGAAAACCCCGCAGGCTCTCATGGATTACCTCCAAGGCCGAATAGGGTTCGTGCAGTTCATCAACCCCGAAAAGGGAAACAAGCTGATGGTCGCCTTCCAGGAAGCCAAACCAGCGTGGGAGAAAGAACTCCATGGCTGATATACCTGCCGAAATTCCCGACAAGATATTCACGTACGCCTTCAGCGGTCGTGAAACCTGGCGGAGGCACAGAGGAAACGGCATGGACACCCTGCGCAACCTGTACTTCCTGTTCCGCGACACGCTGAAGGCGGAAAACGCCAAGAGACTGCTACAGTCGCCCGCACTCGATGCGTTCTTTCCTGTGTTGCGTTTCGGCTTCAATACTCAACAGGGATATACCATCACAGACGACATCAACATCATGTCTCCGGGTTTCACAGAAGGGAAAGCACAGCGAGTCCCGGCCGTCATAGACGGGGAGTACAAACTCATGTACCCGAAAACCATACAGGACGCGTGTACCCTGCCGCACAAACTGATCTTGGGGTGTAGCGAATGTCTCAACGAAGTTGAAAATCCGGAACTACATTGCGAGATAAAGAAGATATACCAAGCACAAAAGACACAACGCGTACCTTCAGAAATAATGGATACACTGGAGCGCTGGAAACATCTCAAGATGCAGCTCGAAGGATACACCTTCATCAGCCCCATATACACCGCGGGCCAGACCAGCTTCTCGTCTAGGAGACTCGCCGTCGGGTCTGTAAATTTCGATGCAATAGACCGGAACATAGAAGCCAGAAAAGAGGCAGCACAGTCCCGGGTACAAAAGGACCGGTTTAGAAAAAACGTGTGCGGAATCTGTCTGGTAAATCACTGCTGCCCAAACGATCGTTCCAGATGGTGCGAAGGAGCCTACGACAAGTCCGAAGACGCATACTACGAACATATCCTGGAAGTGTGCAACATCCCGTACACGAATGCGCAACTGGCTTACTTGTTAAAGAACTCCGGACGGCTATCGAGTTACTTCCAAGGGAAAGAGCACTACCTGACTTTCCGGTACCGTGACGGACTGCAATACATGCTGGGCAATATGCGAACCGGAGAAGAGCGCCCAATGACGTACAAGCAGGCGCAGGAAATCATCCAGAAATGCGGATACGGCACAAGTTACCCGGAAAAGCTGCGGATCACAAAACGCCTGAAAGCGTTGTTGGCTGTCGTGTCCAGCTTTTCACAAAGTCCGACAATGGGAAGTGGTTGGCACAAGACGTCCTACGCCGCACGCTACACCCGCTACGAAGACGACGGCTTCCGGCAGTATTTCTACTACAAGCGGTCAAACGAAATCGCGTCCTGGTCCTTCTACGTCAAAGACTTGACTGATGTTTACCGCTCACACGGAAGGATCCCCTTCGTGTCGAAAACAGTCAGTCCTTTAAGTTCAGTAAATAGAACTCCGTACGACACCATCAAGTCATATTGAGGAGATATCGAACGTTGGACACGCAGTCATAATGGCAGCGAGAGCTGCATCTTCGTTTGCTTGGGCGGTCGCGACACTCGCGTCCGCCTTTTCTTTTGCTGTCTGGGCATTGGCCACTGCCAGATCCTTGGAGCTCTTGGTATTGACCGCCGTTGTGTACCCGACTGTCGCCGCACTACAGAACGAGGCGAGAACCGTATCCATGAGACCCATGTACGGTTCGCTCGTAGACCATCCGCCTGTACCTGTAAGCGCCGCCTCCATAACCAGGAGTTTTGCGTGGAGATCGTACTGCCATGTGCCTGGAAGAGCAGAACACGCAGGATACGTTCCACACGCTCCGTACGTGTTGTAAATCGTCTTCGAGTCGTTGAAGAACTGTTGAGACTTGCTGGACAGATTCGATACACCGCTCAGCAAACCCAAAGGACTCAACCAGTACGTAGTCCTCGCCGTCTGACAGAAGGTGGTCTCCTTCTCGTAGATGAGAACCATGGCCGCAGCGGCAGCCGCCTCTGCCTCTGCGGTCGTAACCGCAGCCTGTGCGGTTACAGCATCTGCCTCGGCCGCGACTCGGGCTTCTATCGCCGCCTTGTACGCGTTAACGAGAGTCTGGAGATATTCCTCATCAGTCTCCGGCCGGTACAGAATCGGCAATGGCGGAGGCGGAGCAGGAACCTCAAACTCGGACCGGAACACGTACCATGTGTTTACTGCGGTATCGACACGCTGAAGAACAGCCTGCTTCGCCTGAACTGCCAACTCTACGTCTGTGTACCTAACTACAAATGCGTTGGCCCGGTACCTCTTGGTTCCGTTGGTGATAGCCGCCGCGCGGGTAGTGACGATGTTTTCAAGATCATAGGGATTAGCTACCCGCACGAAAACATCTTGCTTGGGGTCCACTAGATCGATCACGTCGTGCACGAAAAGGTAAACGTCCGGGAGCTCTCCCGGAACAACCACAGTCGTCGTGATTTGGTACTTCATCCCGTCATCGAGTTCGACCGGGATACATTCCTGCGTAACCTCTGTCTTGATCATGGTGCGTTCTCGATGTGGTAGTTGACGGTCCCTGTGAACTCTCCGACGGCCCGGGCGTACTTGGTGACCAGATCCTGCACGCGGTCTTTCGTATACTCCGTAAACTCTATCGCCGCAAGGTCGGTATCATATACTACCATGCACGCGCTGTCTCTGTAGTACCCCCGACCCTCAAGTATGGCCTGATCACGACTCGGGACAACGTGCTCCATGTCCCACACCGTAGCAACATGTTCGAAAGTCCCGAGCTCGGTGTTCATCACAAAGATCTCCCGAGCGATTCCTGCAACGTACGTGACCGTCGTTTCTATCTGGTACTTCGGGCCCTCGATGATCGTACGGAATTGCGTGTAGTCGATCGTTACGCTCATGTGAACGTCTCCGTCTCGTCCCCCTCGAAGGAAGAACCTGAGGTCTCGTAATCGTTCACAAGCCCTTGTGCTTCAAGTTTCACAGAGTTGAGCTTGTTGATCGCCTCGGAAAGGTCATCAAACCGCGTGTAGTCGTCTTTCACTCGGCAGTACAGCTCGTGGTTCAGGTTGTATCTCTGCGCAATCGCGTCCGATCCTGCCGCGTGAGTGACCATGCCACTAGAAATCACGTAATCCATGCCCAAGTCATACGGGGCCGGGAATTTGTCCACCACAAGAATCGACGTATTGTATGCCCCAATGGCTGCAACGGTTGTGATAAAACTGGTAACCAGCGGGTTGATATGCTGCCACAAATCCGGACACGTAATGATAACATCATCCCCCACAACTATTGACCCAAGACCCAGAGCCGCCACGATACTCGGACCTGTCAGCTCGAAGAGATCTCGTACGGGGTACAGCACCTCGGGGTACGCCTCAAGATCTGTACGAGAGCAGACACGCGCGAGCGCATCAGGCTGCGTGTTCGTATTCAGACGCACCAAAAGAGAAGGTTCCAGTTCCACAGGATCGGTATTCGTAGGCCCGGTAATGACCTTCGTATGAAGGTAATATCCTGACCCCAGAATAAACCGCTCCATTTCAAGAGTTAGCTTAGCGTCTGGAGGAAATGGCATTGCATCACCACGGGTTCTATGGTTTCTTTCTGATAGTAACGGGACCTAAGGTGGAGGTCAACAACGATGGGTGTACACGCATATTTAGGCATCGACCCCTCCCTCCGAAAAACAGGTCTCTCCCTCATCATCGACGACAACGGACTGCTCGAAACCCGGGTGACACACACCGTCCCCAAAGACCTCCGCGGCACACCCAGACTCCAGTACCACAGGACACAACTCCAGGAGTTTGTTCGGGGACTCTCCCCCATCTTCACCGCTATCGAAGGCCCATCACTTTACAGCGTAAATCGGGCGGATGACCTGGGAGACCTACGCGGCCGTCTCTCTCTGACGATGGAGGACCTGGGAAGCCCTGTGCTCCGAGTAGCCCCCACTTCGGTAAAGAAGTTTGCGACCGGTAATGGTGGAGCCTCCAAAAACAAGATGATCTCGGCCGCGGAAGACTTCTGGAACCAGAAAATGACCGAAGATGAAGCAGACGCCTCCTGGTTAGCATACATCGCCTACGCGTATTTCAGCCCCGAGCCATTACATGGTTTAACCAGGGCACAGATAGCTGTAATCTTTGGTATGAGAATGCCTAGAGCCAAGAAGGAAACGGTTCGTCTGAGCCGTACAACCACCAATCTCTGAAGGAGTGAACATGCTCGAATTCCCACGACTCCTGTCGCAGGAGAACACGGACCCCTTTGGCGCAGTGCACTGGACGAAACACCACATCATCAGTAAGGACAAGAACGGGAAGATCCTCTACGAGTGCACCGATGCAGAATTTCCGGACTTCTGGTCTCTCGATGCTTGCGGGATCTTCGCCCAGAAATACCTCCGGCAATCCCGGGTATCTTCAGAACGGGAAACCAGCGCAAAACAAACCTTCTCTCGCATTGTGAAGGCAATCGCGGCGGAGGGGGTAGCGAAAGAGTACTTCGACGAAAACAACGCAAAGATCTTCTCCGACGAGTTGATTACCATACTCGTAAAACAACTCGCAATGTTCAACTCTCCTGTGCTCTTCAACGTGGGCGTTTCGGGAGTAGCAAAACCGCTAGCGTCTGCGTGCTTCATCAACTCCGTAGAAGATGACATGGCCAGCATCCTGGAGTTGGCAAAAACCGAGGGGCTGATTTACAAGGAGGGGGCGGGTTCGGGCGTGAACTTCTCTCCGCTACGCGCGTCTACCGAGAGCATCCGCGGGGGCGGTCACGCTTCAGGCCCTGTCTCCTTCATGTACATCTACGACTCCGTCGCCAGCATCATCCTGTCCGGCGGCAGGACTCGCAGAGCCGCCAAAATGTGCATCCTGAATGCCGACCACCCGGACATCGAAGCGTTCATCTGGAGTAAGGGAAACCAGGAGGATATCGTACGTATCCTCGTCGAAGGAGGACTCAGCCCGGAATTCCAGGAAGTAAACGGGGCCTACTCCATCGTTCGATACCAGAACGAGAACCACTCTGTCCGCGTTACGGACGAGTTCATGAAGCGGGTACGTGAAGTCCTTCACGGATACAAGGAAGACTTCTCGTGGCATCTCATCAACCGCACAGATCAGTCCCTCGCGGAGATTGTCTCGATCAAGGATCTGTTCTTTTCCATTGCCGAAGCGGCGCACAAGTGTGGGGACCCGGGAATCCAGTTCCACGACACCGTCAACAAGATGAACACGTGCGCCAATGACGGAGAAATCCACGGAAGCAACCCGTGCTCTGAGTTCATGTGGCTGAACGACTCCGCCTGTAACCTGGCCAGCATCAACTTGGACCGTTTCTCTCTGCCGGAAAGAAACTTCGACGTAAAGACGTTCAAACACGTCATCCGGATTTTCATAACCGCACAAGACATCCTGGTGGGAATGGCCGGATACCCGACCAAGAAGATCGAGGAGAATAGCCACAAATACCGCCCGCTGGGTCTAGGGTACTCGAACCTCGGGGGACTCCTGATGGCTTGGGGCTTTCCGTACGACAGCGACGACGGACGAAATCTGGCAGCATCGATCACCAGCTTGATGACAGGACAGGCGTATCTGGTCAGCACCGAACTGGCAGAAGTCAAAGGGCCGTTCGAGCGCTTCGAAGCCAACAAGATCTCCATGGAGGATGTGCTTTCCAAGCACGTTACGTCCACCAAGTCCTTGAAGCGAGACATAGCAGGAATCCACACCAAGGCACTCACCACCTGGAGAGAAGCAGTAGGTGCGGGTTTCGGGAAGAGAGGTGAAGAGGGTGTTGGGTTCCGAAACTGTCAGGTCACCCTCCTTGCCCCCACAGGCACTATCGGCTTCGTAATGGACTGTGCAACCACCGGGATCGAACCGGATTACGCACTGAAGAAAACGAAGATACTCATCCAAGGGGAGACCATGGACTACGTGAACCCGAACATAGACCGGGCACTTACTGTTCTTGGATACTCAGAGAAAGAGCGGCTGGATCTTCTCGCCTACGTCATCGACAATCGGCACCTGGAAAGATCCGGGCTGAAGGAGGAACACCTCGCAGTATTCGACTGTGCTTCTGCCGTAAAAGGAGCCAAGAGATTCCTGTCGGTGGACGCACACATCGAAATGGTCGCGGCCGTACAGCCCTTCCTGTCAGGGGCAATATCCAAAACGTTCAACATGCCGCACAACGCCTCCGTAAAAGACGTCGAACTGACTTTCCTGAAGGCATGGGAGCGTGGCGTGAAAGCCATCTCCATCTACCGAAAGGGAAGCAAGCTCAGCGAGCCTATGCGGGCCGAAGAGATATTGCAGGAGTTAAGGAAAAAGAAACCTACCTTGTCTCGGGAAGAACTCCCGAATGACCGAGAGTCTCACACACACAAGTTCAGTGTCGGCGGGTACGCCGGCTACCTGATCATCGGGTACTACGAGGACGGCCGACCGGGTGAGATGTTCATCCGGATGGCAAAACCGGGGTCTATGGTGAGTGGGTTGCTGGACTCTTTCGCAAAGGCGTGTTCCTTCCTGTTGCAGTACGGTGTTCCTGTGGAAGAACTCGTTCGGAGTTTCGAGGGTGTTAAGTTCAGCCCGGGAGGGATCACTTCCAACCCTGACATCATGTTTGCCACCTCGATCATCGACTACGTATTCAAGTGGATGAAGAAGCGGTACCTCACTCCTGACAAACAGAAAGAAATCGAGGACCGCCGAGAAAAGAAATTCCGGACTGCCGCGGCATCGGACTCCCTGGAACACGACGAAATGGATTACGACCTCAGCGAAGATCCCTGCTCCAACTGCGGAAGCCCCATGGTCAAGACCGGCACATGTAGTGTGTGCCGGGTCTGCGGACACGGAAACGGAGTGTGCTCATGAAATGCATCAATTGCAAATCCACCAAGAAAAACAAGGACTACATCGAGGTCATGCATCAAGGCGTCGAAATCGGGTTCGTGTGCGGCACGTGCATGAATGGCGTGAACGGTCTCCGACTCTTTGTTCAGCGCATGAAAGATGGTACGTTTGAGCTGAAGGAAATGCAAAACATCCCCAACCCGAGGTGACATGGCACTCTCCGCGTTCGTATCGAAATTCGCAAAGGACCTGGAGAAGGCAGAAACTCCCGGCGCCGCCAGTGCAGCTGAAGCGGCTCAGAAGTTCTCAGATGCCTTCATCGCGTTCTTCGAAAACGCACAAGTCAACGGAGCCCCAATGAACCCGGGCACTTCTCAGATCGCGAGGAGTGCCCTGGTCAGTGGGGTTCAGGCGGCGTTCGAAGCAACGGGAGGTCCTACGGCAGTCTGCGACCTCTTGGAGGCCGCTTTTTTTGCCTACTGGAACGGCACCCCTATCACCGCGATGTTCACGCCTACGCCTACCATCGCGTCCATTGCTCCCGGGGGGAAACTTTCCACGGCCATGAGTTCGATCAGTGCGCCAGACCCGTCTCAGCCGTCAGCAAAGGGAAAAGTAGCGAATGCCATTCTCAAGTGGCTGACCACTCCTGGAAGCGGACCGGTAATCGCGATCACACCGCCTCCTCCAGGCGTCACTGCTGTTTTTATGTAAAAGCTACAATCAGCTTTGGGCGCCCGCAGCACGATCCCAGTGGAAACCTTCGAGGTAGAACCGCGCTTCGTACGCGGCATCGTTCAAAAGATACGACGTGTATATGAACGTGTTAACCAGCGATGTCAGATCGAACTCCCCGCCGTGAGACACGACAACGGACGTGTTGTTCGTTGTGGACTGGAACCATAGCATCCTCGGCGCCTCCGTAATCCACGCAGGCTCGAAGAAGGGGTTTGTACTGAGAAGCGCCGACACGAGAGCTGCCCCGGCTACGCCCATAGTAGCCAGAGTGAATTCAACGTTGTATCCGATGATCGCCTTTTCCGTAACTCCTGAAGGATACCCAGGAACTCGAATCCTCGGGAACCCCGCTCCTGTACCGTTCTGGATCATGGACACCGTCACGGGAGCGGCGCCGTGATCCGCAACATCAATCACGAAATGGCGCCAAATGGGCAGACCCGTAGACGGGAGAAGGCGAGGAACAAACCGCCGCTCCGTCCCTCCGCAAGGCGGGGCAACGTCCCAGTAGTATTCGTCCCCTGTTCCCGGGTTGTAAACCTGCGCAAGGTACACAACGTCGAGAAGCGTGTAGTCCGCCATGGAGTACCCGGGATGTACTTCCGAGGGGTTGGGACGATAGAGAGAATTTCCCGGAACAAAAGTCCCGTAGTTGTCGTTCGGAATCGCCTTTCCCAGGAATACATTCCGGTCAGACCGCATCCACAGGTAATACCAGGCCGGTATCTTCGTACTGTCTCCGTCGTCCGCCGAAGTCGGAAGAACCACGGTATTCATCAACTTGCTCGACAGTCCAGTAATGAGTTGACCGGGAGCAATCACACGAGAAATCGGCCTTCCGTTAACGAGAGCTCTCCCGGGACTCAACCGGATAGTATCTGGCGACCAGATAGCCGTATTGAGCGGGTCCTCCGGCTGTGCATACATGCCTTCGAGTACTGTAGACCACGGAAGGCTGCATACCTGGATGCGGGAGTACTCGCCGAAAACATCCCCCGTGTCATACCCTGCAAAGTCGATATCGTTTTCGACTTTTTGTGGGATGTGCCAGTACTGCTTCGCAAGAGGCCGAGTCACCGTTCCATCCCACCCATGAACGTGGTTGGCAATCTCGACCGGCGACGGTCCGCTGTCATACTTGAGATTCTGGTAGTAGTCCCAATCACTGGGAACGTAAATGTTCAGGGGAGTACTGGCCGGAACACTCCAGCGCACTCCCATTATGTAATCACCACCGGAAGCCGACATGTGGTTGGACGTCTTGATGAAGAACACACTACCTGCACCATCCGGAGAAGACGTAATCGCATCAGAGGCAGAGGAGTATCCACCAATCACTTCCAGGCGTTCTCCGTAATGGAATGTAGGGTTCCCGTTCTCGTAAACGGAATATGTCTGACGCGTAACTTCGGAATTCGTCTCTGTCTGACCCGGAGCCGAACGGAAGTTTCTGGAGACAAGGTGCCACCAACCGTCTGCCGGAGCATCCCACATCAAGACCTGGTGCTGTCCCATCCGTACGTGGTTGTTGAACTTCCACCGGCCTGTGATGATTTCTTCCGCACCGAACACTCCACCAAGACCCAAAGACGCTTTCGTATTGAGCAGCGCGATCATCGACAGAAGCGCTGTCGCGATTGACGCCCCTCCAGGACCGGGCACATTGTAGGAGCCCAAGCTCGTCGGCACGCTTGTCGTTGCACTCATGCCGATCCGGGCTGCTCCAGAAGGCGCACTCGACAGAGCCAGATCCCCGATGATGTTGTTCAGGGCGGTGTTGATGGTCCATGTCGGACCCCCTGAGAGAGGGATAGACCCGTACCACTGATTCGTGATTGCAGCAGATGCCCAGGTCGACACGTTAATGATGCGCTCAACGGTATACCCATGCTCCCCCAAGTAGAGAGGTGGAATCGCGGGTGTTGCGTGACCGTAACACACCGTACCATCCACGAAGATGAGATCGTCACCAATGCGCTTGCAGATCGGTACGGCGATCGGAATCTTCTCCGGCTCTTCAGTCGTGATGAACAACTGTGCCGCCATGAGACTGATATTACCGTTCGTGGGACAGGCTTGACGACGCCCGCCAATACCGGGAGAAGGTTCGGCCATCATCTCGTAGGCAATCGCGAGCGTATCCCCGTCTGCAAGACTCTTGTTCAACCCAAGCGGGTCGAAGAACGCAAAGAACTGGCTATCCGGAATCCGGTGCATCTCGCGTTCGAAGATTTTCGTGAACACGTAATCCGAGGGCAGGGCTGTGATGAAATCCGACCCTCCCGTAACCACGTGTGAGAACCCCGCAGCGCCGAGTGCTCCGCCAAGAGCAATGAGTGCGTTGTCCACATCGGTTACGGTGGAGGTGAAGTCACTCGCTACGTGAATGGTCAGGATGTGATCCGGAGAACCAGAAAGGACTGCCAGCGCAGTCAGCGTGATTCCCGCATCCCAGACCCACCGCACTTCGCGTCGATTGCCCCCCTTGTAGTTCCGGAAGATGGACTCAATGGCGAGAGTGTCCGTCACGAAGGTGTACGTCACGACATCGTGCGTATCCACACCAGGTGTTTTGATCGGCTGAAGGATCATGGACGCGCCGGGTGTCGGTCCGAGCAGGAACTTACCTAGCGCCGGATCCCACAGAATTTGCGGAAGGTTGTTTCCCGGATTCAGTCCCGTTACGGCATCACCGTCGGCAGCAAGCCACATGATATCTGTGTCTTGCAGGTACTTCTGGTCGATCATTTCGTCCCGAAGAACCTCGGAACGATTACGTAGATTGTCCAGCGGTCGGTCAACGATCGCCGACTTCACCTTCTCACCAGGAACGATAGGGGCGATAGCCGCAGAGTCTCGTTCGCCAGTATCAGAACCGTGTGTGTAGACAACTTCTTGGCTAGCCATTCTCTACTCCTATGGTGCCTGGACGAGCATACCAAGACGCCAATCGTACTCGACGGCCATGGACGCTCCTTTTTCGAACTCTGGATGGGTCTGCCGGGCATAGAGAACTTGCGTCATTGGGTCCACGCCGTCACCCCGAGTATACAACCCCGCCTCCTGAAAGTGTACTCCTGTGTGTACCCCAGGAGGAACTTCCTTGTGGATGTGGATCTCGAAGATGGCGGGAGGGACTACAATGTACTCCCTCTCAGCAGGTATCGTGAGCGCCAAACGATCAATCTCCGCGTACAACGACATGTCCAAGATACTGACCGGGGTCCCGTCCGACCCGATAGCCAGAGACCAGATCTGGTTGTATTCAGGGTGCTGTTGAATTACCAACCCCGCGGGATCCTGCGCCAGCAATGCGAGTACTGATTCTCGTCCGCCATTCGTGACCTGGTTTTTCTTAGTGATCCGGAGCACCTTTCGCTTCTTGCCGTTCTTTACGTCGTAAACGGTCACGGTCATGTGTCCGTACAGGTGCCCGTTGGATACCAGCGAAGTTTTTGCGCTCATCATGGCCTCTCAGGTGAATGACTTACTTTAGCACACTCTTACACGGAATCATAATCGTAGGAAACCCCCCCAGGCCAGTTAACATCGATTTTAAGACTCAGAGGACGGTCCACATGCTCCGTTTTGGCAGACACTGCGCTCATAGCTTCCCGAACATACGCAGGATCACCTCCATCGAATATCAGAGGGGTGTACCCTACAGTCGTATCCGGGATGAGCGGTAAAATCGCAGCAGCATTCACGATTGCGGCACATTCCAGATCCACGAATCCTCCCGGGTCCCACGGAGGGTACGCCAAGTTCAATTCGACCATGCCGAACATCGGGTCGTTCGGGTCGTAGTGAACGGCATAGTGTATACCTTCCAGTACGGGTAGCCCCCCGGCCGTAGCCCGGATATTGACAACTATAGGCCGTTCTCCGGGAGCCAGAACCAGGGGGAATACAGGAGGTGTAGGAAACACCAGCGGCACTCCCATGTGCTCGACATATGTGAAATAGTCGTCAAACGCGAGATCCGTCTCCGCATCAAAGGTCAACTCATTGCCAGCCAGGAGGATGCTTTCCAGCTCTCCCCAGTAGAACTTGAACGCCGAGATGTTGAACGTGTCGGTCAACCACCCCACATCGAGGAACGCCTCGTTAGGTTCCACGTAGGGATACGTATACGCCGGCTTGGTAACGAGAACCATATCCTCGAAATCGCTCTTGAACGACGCCGGGAGTTCGAGGTCCGGGCTGATCTCCACATAGAACATGTGGTACTTGAGATACTTATCGAAAAGGATGAACCCCACACTGTGCCGATACTGGTGATCCAACGTGGATACGACTCCATCTTCATCCGCGTCAAAAAACAAACCAGGATCATCGAACATCGCCAGGTCATCGGGATCGAAAATGTTCTCGATCAGCCCGTCCGACGCAATTCTCCGGAAAAGATTGGTCGTCGGAAACAGCGTGTACGGAATGGTCTTGTTGACCCACCACAGCGGAGATTCCACGTAGTCCGTCAACGTAAACGCCAGGGTGATCGCCTCGAACGCCTTGAACGTCAACGTACCGATGCTCAACGGGTCTTCGATATCTGGACGCATCGGAACGAAATACGGGTACTTGTACGTGTACTTGTCCGTGACAACCACCTTCGCGTAATCACGAGACAGAACCCATTCGAGGGGAGGTCCTTCATCGACCATTACGTAAGGAGACTCCAACAAAACAGTCTGGGCGTCTATGAGATCGAGAATCCGGAACTTACCCCGGTTAAACGCACTCAAGGCATTCGGGAAAATGATATAGCCGCCAATATCCAACTCGGTAAACGTGTATGTGACCGCCGTTGTCGTAAAGGTTTTAGCCGCCCCTACAATCTGGCCGTCTGTAGGACTCTGAGCATCGATGCCGTTGAAGTAGCTCTGGAGAACTTCCCCATCCATTCGGATGAGCGGGTATCCTGCCACGACATTCATTCCGGAGACCATACGCTCGAAGATCGGACCATGAACGTAAAGGTGCATGATCCCGCGGAGAAATGCTTTGTAGGTCTCGGACGACGCCTCAAAACGATTGAGGAGATATCCGTAGTGGTAGTACAGGTTGAACCTGTCTACTTCCACTTCCGGTACCCACATCCCGAGCTGTTTGACCGTACCTACTGCCCGCTCTACCACGGCCCCTCCCGCGGACTTGACCAGCTCACGCTGGTACTGGAAGCTGCACGTGTTGATGCTGGCCGGGTCCCAGTGTCCCGGGGGTACCGTCATCGGGTAGAGCCAACCTGTAAGGTAATTTACGGTGTAATCCTCACCTTCCCGAACCTTCCCCTCCCCGTCATCGCGGAGAGCGAAAACCTTCAAGGACCCCGGAATGATGTGTGTGTAACCAAGATCTGTCGGCAACACCGGACTCACGGGAAGCCCAATAACATCCGGCTCCGCCACATCCCGAACCACAGCATAAACAATTGGTTCCTTGAGGCCCAGTTGGTACGGTGCTTCAATCCCTCCGACCAGGTACTGCGCTTCGATGTAATCAACCAGGAAGTCCTTGGAGAAGAAGTCGAAGTACGACATCTTGATGAGCTTCCAGTTGAGAGTACCTGGGCTCGTAATGAGAGGAGCATAGAACGTCTCTTCAAGCTCTACGTACCCGCCGGGGAAATACGGAACAGGTATCTCCTTGATGATGTAGTACCCGTCGTACACTGTTCCAGAACCATAGACCTGGATGACATCTCCCACACCGGCGTCCAAGGACAAGTCATACGCGGTATAAAACCGGTACGCGCCCAAGGCATAGAAGATCAAACCAGGATTGGCTCCGGCGTCATCTCTCCGGATATCCACCGCCTGAGCCAGAAGCCGAAGAATGTCCCCGGGCTTGGTCTCCGAGTCGTCACGCCAGTCCACCTCGCGTTCAACATCCCGGAACTGATTGCCGACTTGGATATCAACACTGCGCCACGCAATGCCGGGTTTGGGTAACAGCGCCCCGTCAGTGTCTAGATACTCACGGAACGGGTCTGTCTTGAACCTCGCGTATCCATCAATATCCAGAACGTCGAAGTCAACCCCGCGCTCGTAAAGAACGGTGGGGTCGAAAATTGAATTCTGCAAGAAGTCGGCTGTCCGAATTGAACCAGGCATGTCGTAGACATACCTATCTTCCGCAACAGACACGCCCTCCTTGAACGAGATCTCGTTTTCTTTTATCTCGAACAGCCGCCAGTACTCTTTATTGAACACCGGCTGGTCCACGATTCCGTGGTTCAAAACACCACTCAGCATGTCGAGGTACGCCTGACCGATGTAGATCTCCGACGCGTTGTAATACGCGTGGAGGTCCTGCGTGTCCCTCCAGAAACGAGTCCAGAATCCTGTCAGCCCGTCGAAGAGCGCGGAGTTCTTGTCCCCGATTTGAAGTGGTTGCGGCATTCGTTACCCCTGGAGAACAAAGGTGATGAGCTCCGGCTTGCACCTATAGCGCACCGTACGGTCGCTCACGCCCATGAGGGTCAGGTATTCCGACAGCGTCGTGTCGTCGATGACTGTGACCCCCTCCGCGACCATCAGGGGCGGGACCAAAATGTCCGCCGAGTTCTCCAGTACGACACCATTCGTGGACAACGAGAAGATGGACACGATATCAGACGTCGAGAACTGGATCAGCTGACCGTCCGGAGAGAAGAGGTCGTAATAGATATTGAACGGAAACACCGTCCCCACAATCGGATAGGCCAGTCGGACCTGCGTGGCCAAATCGTTCATGTCGAGATCGTCGTTCGGGTCGAAGGAATTGATGTACGCGGAAATCAATTCCGCGGCTGCTGTCTCATCCAGTGTGATTGCCGCCGTGGGCTTCAAGCGATACGGGATCGTACAGCTTATCCAAACCGGGTTACGCGTACGGACAAGCTGACTTCCCGCCAGAATTCGAACATCCCGGGATTTCGTGTACTCATCTACGTTCTCGAATCCGCTCAGCGTAGTGTACGAGATCCGCAAAGTCTTTCCGTCAAAGTGCCCCTCATCGGGAGAAGGGTAACCCACATTGATCATGTTCAGGGCCTCTCCGGATTGAGCCTTGTACGGATTCCTCGTCATGAACTGATATTGAGACATCCCCGGAATAGCCACAACTGCCGGAGGTCCATTCCTGCGATCAGTAAAAAAGATTGTCTTGGTCGACGGATCCGTGATCCCGGCGTCTGCGGCATCCGGATCTCGCAGTTCAACGGTCAGGATATCCTGTATCGGCCTCCCAGAGAGAACGACCATGCCCGGAGTCTGGATGTGCCGAGAGGTGCCGCATGGAATACTGGGATTCGCCAAATTCGTAGCCGTGCGTGTGAAGATGACATCGAAGAAACTGGGTTCGTATTCCCCGATGGAGTAGACCACCGCGTTGACATCCAACTCATCCGAAGCCTCCGGGAACGGAACATTCTCACTCACCTCAAGCTCGTGATCCGAGACGTGTGTGATGACAAACCCCCGGGGAGTCCCAGAAATGCCGGACTGGATATGGAAGATGTGTCCGACTTGTACTCCGCTGGCAACAAAATCCAGAACGCCGTACGTGTAGTCAGGATCCCGGAAGATGTTGATGACATTATCCGGACGTACATAGAACCCGCCCACCCGAAGATTCTCTTCCACCGGAACTAGCGGCAATTCAATGTACGTGTCGTAACAGCCGCCTACGTGGATGCGGATGTGTGCCGCCATCTCCGGACGCACATCCCGCATCATTTCCGGTTCCGCCATCCCGATCGTGAGAACGTCCTGCACGTCTGGGAACTCTTCACGAAGCACAACATCACACGACCTGCTGTTGATGAGGTTTCGTACCGAAATGGCTGTTTGAGCGCGGTCGATAACCTCGACATTCGATTCCACCGCTGTCCCCCCGCTGGCAGAAACCTTGTGGTCTGCGTACGTAAAGTACGGCAACCCGCCGGGAGCCTCGACACGTGTGAATATCCCAGGAGGGAAGTTGTATCCTTCACCGATCCTGGCCGCACGGAGGGGGACGTTTACGGTGTAATCAACAAGTCGTCCCCGGATATCGAATACCGGAAGCATGTCGAGCTCGGAGATCACGTACGGGTACGAAGACGAATCCACGTAGAAGGCCAGCGTGCTGGTCCTCCAGAAACGCGTCTCTTGGGGGACCGATACGGAAGTCTTCTTGCTGAAATGCAACGTGGCAGTCAACCTCGCAACGATACCGTCCCTACGCGTGATGAACCAGTTGGACATGATCTCGTCAACGATGTCATTGACGTTTGTAATGTCTTGTCCGCTGGTAGCAGCATCGAGAACCTGCTTCAAAGACCGCTTGGCGTCCAACAACGCATTCTCCTTGCGGAGATACGCGAAGATGTAGGAGAACGCCTTGACGGCAAGATCCCGCACCGCACTGCCTTCAACAAAAGACGCTTCCGGTACTGACTCTGCGAGAAACTCAACCAGAAAGGATTCGGCATTCTGGAGATCTTCCTGGCTGACTGTGATTTGACGCGCCATGTGTTTACCTCGAAGCCAACGTGGTCAATTTCACTTGTAGGCTCGTTCCCAGTCGGTTGGTAAGAACGACCCAAAAGTCGAAACCGTCTCTTGAAGACGTTGGAACAAAACTGCCCAGCTCCGCAGACTCCAAGGATTCATCATCGTCCAAAGACTCGGCCTCGTCCTGACGGCGAACCTGCTCGCTCGCATCGTCTATGGCCATGATAACCGTATCTTGGAGCGTAGAGAAGTCATTAACGATGTTCGACCCTGCCAGACTCCCGAAATCAGTCCCGTAACCTGGATGCAAAAGATCACTACCCTTGGGAGTGTAGAACGTCTTCACCCAACGGTTAACCAGTGATTGTGTCCCTCGGACTCTCAGGGCAGACGTGAAGCCGAACGTGAACGACTTGAACCCGCGCTGGTCTTCGGGAGGCATGACTGGCTGGAAGTGGATGTCGTATCTCGGCATCGATCACCTCATATATCCCACTCACACTCGGACTCGCCTTCGACCTTGGACGGAGTGTTCAGGGGAGACTGCATCGCTCGGTCAACCGCACGATCCATTCCAGTCTGAACCTTTTTGGCGGAACTGGCCAGAGCCGCGTTTTTCGCTGCCTTCTTCCTGTAGGCGGTATTGTCGTTCTGGAACTCGCGATGCGCCCTCAATGTTCCCATAAGGGAAACCAGGCTAGGATTGGTCATCATCTGCTGTGTGAGCCCCGCGGTGCCCAGATTCTGCAACGTCCCAACGATGTTCTCCGCCCACGCAAGACGACCTTCGTACCCTTTCGCGGGAGACACCCACACGTTGGTGGCCGTGATCTGTTTCTGTTGATCAACCAGATCGAACAAGTCAGTCCATGCATCTGCTGTCTGGAGGTGAGGGGAAACGTCGGTATACCGCGGGTCCGCCCCTGAGATGTGGCTATGCATTGTATAGCCGACAAAGTCCGACGTAGCCTCGCCCGGCGAACTTGTGTGGGTCCGAACCGCCAACGCGGGATACGCCGTCTGCAACTTCTTCAGAAGGATTGAGAGGGTCAAGTACTGTTGCTCGGACCAATCCCAGTATCCCAACGTCCCGTCCGTCCCTAAAGGACTGCCCGTAGGAAGCCACGTCGCAACCGGTCGGGATTGCCCGCTCTCCACTTCGATGTACAAAGCCTCTTCCAAGGCAATCGTCAATGCTGTGGGGCTCAGATCCTGTGCGGAGTTCATGACGTCGTTACAGTCTGCCAGAATATACAAATCCCCCGACCTGCTGATGATGAAATGTACTCCGGCAGTGCCTGGAGAGGGGAACATGCAGGCGTTCAGGGCTGCCGCTAGGCGCCCCTTGTGTGCCATACCCTGGTCGGGGTCAGACCCCTTGGGGATCCAGCGCATCTTCTGGCCGGTCTCCTCATAGAAGTACATCTCCATCTTGTCCGGACTGTTCATCACACCAAACCACTTGCCGCTGCTCTGGAACGCATGCCACTGTTGTCCGAACGAGTGTAGAACCACTTGTTTGATCTCACGGTCTTCTATCGAAGACCACGGCGTAAATCCTCCTGGAGAAAGGAAGGTATAGTTGATCTTGACGTACGCCGGAAACCCATCCTCGCTAATCATTCTCCGTTTTTGGGTTTCGGGGGCGTCCACAACCCCGGCATTGACGTAGTACGCAACGTTCTTTTCCATGAATTGCGTCAGCTGCGTCACCATGTCCATCCACGTGCCATCCGACTCTACGTAATCCCGAATGTACGCAGCTCCGCCCATGTGGTCCATGAACGCCTGCGCTACTTCCCCGCTGGCCAGAGACGTGAGGGATTCATCCGCCATCAGCGTCGTCCTTGTTGAATGTCTCGGAGGTCGTTGATGAACTTGCGCTTCTTGTAGCTGAGCTGTCCCTGTGTGAGATCGTACTTCTTCATCAACTGGGCGTTATTCAGAGCAGACCGGCCTTTGAATCCTATGAGATCTTCAAACATGAGCTTATCCGCCGGGGCCAAACCGTGGTGGTAGAAATCCACCAACCCCTCATCCGCGGACCCTTCCTCCATGAAAGCGCCGGCAGATTCCACGAGCTCTTTTCGACTAAACGACTTCTGGAAATCAGCTACTTTCTTGGGGTGCCACTTCAACTCATCCGACAGCTCGTCCACTGTCGGCTCTCTTCCGTGTTGGTCAATCAGGTTGTTCGTCGCAACCTGAAACGTATTGTAAAGGAGCTGCTTGTTTTCCGGCAACCGAGCAACGTTCTGGTACGGATACACGTCCCGGGACAGCTTCCGTAACCTGCTCGTTACGTGTGTGCCAATCGCCGCACCTCTACTCGGATCGTACGTACGGAGAGCTTGCACCGTCAGAAGCCTGCCCTTCGATTCGAGAGCCTCCCGGGGAACCGCAGCACCCCACTTCTGGACCTCCCGTTGAACTAGGGGATTCATGCGATCCAACAGAAGCTTGAGATGCTCCGGGTCGTTCGACTGCTTCCACTGTCGCCAGAGTTCCAGGTCCTGCTGTTGCCGTTGAAGGGTCATTGTTAACGCCTCGGGACTCCCTTGTCCCCGCCCTGAGCCCGCACGGTATTGCGGTAGCTCAACAATATACTATCCCAGTCTTGCCGGGTCTGCGGCAGATTGTTTGCCCTGTCGATCATGTACCAGGGGTCCATGGGCGGGTAGTTCTCCTCCGCCGGCCCGATGTTAGAGTACTTCTGAATTATCGTCTGAATGTCACCGCTCTGACTTCCAGGACCTTGGTGGAGGGTAAAGATCCTCGCCCAGAATACGGCACCACCTTGGGCCGTATTCCCACCCTTTTTCAACTTTTTTATCCCCTGAGAATTCAAGAGATGACTGTAAAACGACCTCTCTTCTCCTGTAACAAACCCTGCTTCGATGGCCGCCGCTACAGACATCCCGTGCTTCAACGCAATGTACTCGCGGAGGGTACAGACTGGCCGAGAAACGTACCCCATAGCCGCGTCATAACTCCGGAAGAGTTCCCGGTACCGGGGGTTGGGTTTGATCTCCATGTCCTCGGTAAACTCCCAGAACGGTACGTCCTCTTCGACCACTCTACCTTCGGGATTCTTCTTAACGATGCTGATCATCTGATGGAGATTGAAAACAAAAGCCGGGCCTTTATAAGACTTCAACTTCTCTTTACGTTGTTCTGCGTCCATGACCGCAGAATCTTGGTAGGTAGTCCCGGCCGCCTCCGCCATTGCTTTCTTGTTCTCATCCGCTATCGCATTCTCCGCTTCACTGGACTCAGTAGCCCAGTCCTCTTCCGCCTGTGCTTTGGCCTCTTCTTCCATCTTATTTTCAGGAATCGGAACATCCAAAGCTGCCCTGTGAAAGAATTTCGCGTAGAAGAGATTAGCCATCGACAATTGCTGGAAGATCGCCGCGACATCCGGAATCGGATCGATCGGGAAACACGTGTACGGGAAGGGCCTGTCTGCCCAGAAAGCCGCGTCCCAGCCCGTACGCATATCGCCGAGAAACTCAGGAAGGGTACGCTGGAAAGCCGTATTCACCGTAGTCGACATCATGCAAGCATTCGCATTCGCGGACATCTGGTGCGTAACATTCATGATGTACCCGATCGTGCTCACGCCGGAATACTTCGAGTCAAACAGCACCGCCGGAAACGCCGGCACTATATACGGGTTGAACGCCAGTGTCGCACCACCAATCCGGTTCTCATACCGAGACCGGAAGTACTCGTACTGAGCATAGTAATCAAATAGTTGACCGAGCCCATCTTGCTCCATCTGGCTCATCCCTGCGATTGTAGTGTCTACTACTTGGGATTGCTCCGGGGGCGCGTCCGGGATGGACTGAGGCTGTTGTGGTTTTTTGGACGGGTCGTAGAAATCTCCCTGAGACGAAGAAGACGTTTGTGATGTAGTCTGGCTGGATTCCGACTTGTTCTGCGATTGTGCAGGATCGGGAATCTGCTTTGGCTTTTCCTTGTTCTCCGTAGGATCCGGCGTCATCTGTGAAGAACCCACGTCCGGATTACCTGCTGCGTATTCTTCTGCCAGAAGATCACCACCAGCAACATCTTTGAGATCTTGCGCCGGGTCTTCGCTGGCCTGCATCTGCAAGTCGTCCGCCTTGATGGCATCCCACGCCTTTGCCATTCTCGCAGTCGCACGCTCCAGAAAATTCTGCCACCCCTCGTTGCCAGGACGACTAACTGCTGTACGCCGTAAATCTCCGAGCTTCTTGCCAGCGTCCATCTGCTTCTTCATCCACTTGCCCTTACCAATACCCCCACCGTATCCAACAATGAATACGTGCATGTCGTTGATGGGCTTTGTCGGATCGAAAAACAGGTTCTGCCGGTTCACGTTCTTCGGATTCAACTTGCAGATGTTCATGACCTGTCGTGCATACCGAACACCTGCAAAAATGTTCCACTTAGGATCGTTGTAGCTGATCTGCTCATCCGTCATGTCCTTGGGAATCTTTCCCTCTTTTCGGAGAAGCTTGATCATGTTGTAGAACAAGTCCGTGTTGACCTGCATCAGACCGCGGGAAATCTGACCCTTCGGAGAAGGAATGCGACCGTCATGCACATGGAACCCGGACTCTTTTGCAATCGTCGACAAGATCCAGTAACGGTCTACCTGCCAATTCGACACCGCTTCCTGGATGTAGGGCTCTATGAACTTCCGCATTTTCCGCGCACCCATGGACTGCCATCCAGCTCCCCCGCCTCCAGTTCCAGTACCCGTACCGTAAGTACCCTCGATGGCCGCCCGGAACTTGTCGAGCATCCACAACCACGGAGGAGCCGCAGCCTGCTTGACTACTGGACCTCTGAAAAACTCTTCTGGCCAGATCAGGAAGTTCTTGGTGTTCTGCTTTGCGTCGAGCATGTATTGCTTCATGCGGGACTTCACAACGGGGGGATATCCGGTAGTGAGGGTACTCGTCACCAATTGTGCCGCACTGCCCGACGCCTTAGCCGCCAGGATGTTCGATAGAAATTGCTCTCCTAGATACACGCGAGTTGGTTGATTAGTGTAGTTCTCCTCGATATGCAACGACTCTACCATCGAAGGAAAGATGATGTTGCATGTCGGTGGGAGTCCGAAGAAACACTGCGGTTTAATGAAGTTCGACGCAATGACTCCCATCAAATCCCCGCTATTGCGCTCACCCTTGAAGAGATCGACCATCACCCCGGTCTCTTTTTCCGCCATGGCGATGGTGGGGGCCGGGATGGAAACAACCTCCATATACATGGTACCGAGTACCGAACGCAAAAGTTCCCAGATGGTCCCCGCAGACCCGATAGACGCCCCGAGCTGACTCTGTATGGCATTGAGCACCTCGGTGCCCTGCACAGCTTTGATAAGCGGAAAACAACCATCTACAGGGTTCTGCATGTCCCTGTCTATAAACGGAAGACCCACAAACCGGCGATAGATGTCCCTCCTCTTCATGTACCTGGCAAAGAAATTCCTCCCCGGCGCTGAAGTGGCACTCTGGGGAACCATGTTCGCAGGATCGGAAGTAGCGTTAACGTCCGCGTTACCTACATCTACCTTCCCCAACATCGACTTGAATATGTTGCGGATGAATTGATACGGGGTCTTGATAAAGTCTGTTCTTGTTACGACTTCTGTATCCCCCTCAACATCCTTCTCCGCAGTCAACCTCGGCATGATACCTTGCAGGAACAGGGACGCCGGAAAGTAGACCATGGGAGTGACCGTAGTGGCCGAGGTGTCTGTCGCGGGCAAGTACGCGTTAACAATATCGTCAACTGCCGACATGTAAAACATGTTGAGCTGCTGGAAGATCTGGACCGTACCGACACACATGAACCGGAGACTCCTCCCCGATCCTGAATTCGAATACGCCCACCCCATGATGTCAAACTCGCCCATGAGACAGAACTCGGGATTGTCAGGATTGTGGAATTCGTCCAAGTAGAAGACATCAACCTCAATCCGGTCCTCGAATCCCAAACGTGTCAGGCGGGGATCCGGTGGCATGTCGATAGTGCAAGACGGGATCTTGTTGACCCCGAAGTCGCAGAAGACGCTACTGACTGGAACCTCCAGCCCGTTCATGTACACAATCCACGCCGCCTGGTGCGGATAGTTTACGGTGTAATTAGTGAACGCCTCTGACATCTTACAGGTCCATCTCGACGAAGGTGACCATCAGAACCACTGAGCACCGTGCGGCAACACGCATGATGGCGCTGTTGGACGCGAGTCCCTCCAGCATCAGGTCCAGGTGCTGCTTCGATACGTTGTATTTCTTCAACGACTCCACCACCTGTCTGTAGAAAACGTCATTGACCTTCAGCTCTTCGTCGATGATCAAGCTGTTCCGCTTCTCGCAGATTTCTACCTGTAACCCCTTAGCACGCGAATACAGCTTGAAGAACATGGGACCAAGGTTGCTGTTGAGCGTCCTGAGAATCGTTTCTCGCGTCTGCACAGCAACGTAATTGATATCCACGATGTGCTGTAAGAGGTGCTGCCGCAAGCGCTCGGCTTCGGGAATCGACAAGCACGGCTTGGACATCCGAACCTCGACATCGATCATCGGGCCGCGGTGGCACTTCTTCCCGAGGGGGGTCAGCGGGCGTCCGGAAGTTTCGAACTCCCATTCGTACGGCATCTCAGCTCCATTTCACAGGAAGGGTCTTGCTTACAGGATTGCCGTATTCGTCCTTCCCGGTCAACCGGATAATCACCTTGGTACGGATAGGCCAAGGGATCGTCTTCTGGATCCAGAACGTTGTAGTCTGCCCGTCGGTATGGCGTAGCTTCGAGTTGGCTCCGTCATACGGAGCTACAAAAGCCAAGGCCGAGTACGCCACGTTGAACGTCAGACCACCGTCTTCACTGATCTCCACCATAAACGTAGAATCATGCTCATCCAGATAACTGGAAAAACAATACGTGTTGAACTTCAACTGGACGTTTACGGGGTTGTTGCGCGAGTGATCAGGAGGCTGGGAAAAAGAAAAGCGAGGCTCGATGTCACTCTTGGCGTTACCGCACTCAGACCTCCCGCAGGAATCGATTCCGCAACCGCCAAAATAGGTCATGTGCTAGCCTCATGAAGGAAAATCAATCCTCTACAATAATACCAATATCCAACAAATCACTCAACTGCGATGAGCTAATCGGGAAGTTACCTTGCGCATCTTCTTTGAGATCAGAGTACTTGATTTGATGAAGGCTCACGGTCTCCATCTCCTCCAATAGCTGCTTCTGTTTCGCTTCCAGCTCTTCTAGGTCATGAACCCCCTGTTCATGCTCCAACTTGAGAGCCTCCAGGGCATCCTGATAATCCTCCTCGTTGGCCAGAATATACTGCCAAACCCCGGTACGCCCAGGAACAGGAACCTTCTTAGGCTTGCCCTTGGAGTCCTTCTCTGCACTTTCTTCCAGAAGTTTCTGTCGGGCTTTTTCGAAATCCAAAACAGTCTGCGGAGGCTTGATTGCCTCTTGGTATGCCTCTAAAAACGTCTTGAGGTGGTTCTTGTTCTTGGCGATAGCGTAAGACAACTTGGCCTGTTGTATGCTCCCGAGAGAGGTCAAAAGGTTAAACAACATGTCAATTCTCTTGAGGTCCAGCTCTACGTTCTTGGGCATAACATGCTCCTTTTTGAGATGATAGAGATATGTTTAGCAGACACGCTACTAAAAGACAACTCTTGTTTAGAGAGATTAGAGAGTCTGGTACTTGCTTGCCGGGATTATAGCCATAACCAAATCATAATCATCTTCCGTAATTGCTCCGTCTGCAAGCACCTTCGCTACGCGCATCCGAGCTAGCTCGTAATTCATACCATCCAAAGCAATAGCCACAGACGGGTAGCTGTCGAGCGCATCAAGCAATCGCGACAATTGCGCTGGATCTGGTTCGGCCGTGAAAAGTATCTCGGCCATGATCCGGGTACGGGGCTTCTTGATAAGGATGATCCCCTGGCTGTCACTTACAATACCATCGAGAATTGTCTTGTCCCCTACAGACAAGTTAGTGTCGAACCAGATATCCAGCCAACCCTCTTCCGGATTGAGTGATATATCCGTGTATGCCTTATCAGTCATGGCAGATGTGTGGACTTTGTCCTCTACATACGCCAGGCACGCCAGCGGAACTAGATTGTCATAGCGGTATTTCATACCAAAATCTCCGAGGACATTGTTGCTGAATATAGTGTTCCTGTCAGACCAGTCTGTTGAAATACCCACTCCAAATAGTCTCCCGCGGCCAATGACACGCGAGTTTGAGGCAGAGTAACACTATCGTCTTCTCCTCCGTAGTTGCCCCCTCTCAACCGTGTTCCTGGAATCTCCGTGGTACCATTCTTACGCAACCAACACGCTACATTCCAGGTTACTCCGCCCGTGGAATCGATGTTGGCAAAACCAGCAATCCAGTACGTGCCGCCAAGAACTGCACTGAGGCGCGAAGGAATCTCGCTCGCCCAATCCATGATGTAAGGGTTCCCCTCAAAATCCTGCGTAGCAAAAGGCAACGGGGTAGCACTGGAAAAATTAGCGGCAGCCCAAGTGGCGGCCCGGCGAATCTGTAAAACATTGCGCAGTGTCGAAATTCTCATCCAGGTGTCAGCTACTGCCCCATTGACAGCACCCAAATGTACTGCTGTACCATTACCATCAACCCACAACTGAGACAGCCCGTCTACAAAAGTCCCGCCACCAGCAATCACAACCTTTACAGAGTACAGCCCCCCAAAATTACCCACCCACGCACGCCGCAGCATGCCGTCTTCCGGAAGACCGCTTGGTGCTGGCAATGTGATTGTGATAGGCCCGGTAGAGGGGTAGGCCAGGATCACAGGTCCGTTAGCATACAACTGTGCCCATGTGGGGGCCCAATCCGCCGTTATTAATGCTCCGTAGGTCAGCAGTGGCAGCGGCTCGTTCTTCCATTCGTCACTTGCTTCGTCGTAATAAAGCTTCGCCCCGTTGGTCAAATCAGCGATATCAAGGGGAACACTGTCTAGAGATAATGCGTCTGCTCCAAGCGCAACCTCAACACCGGCATCGTCTTTGACATAGAACTTGCCATCTGTTTTTGGATAAAGCTTGGTGTAGCCCGACGAGGGCGTATCGTGCGTATCCGCATTCTTTATATTGAGTTCGCCCATTATAGCACTACCCCTGTACCGTCTATTCGGTACTCACCATCTAGCGTTAGCTTTCCGTATACCAAATACTGTCGTCCATCTTCCACAAAAAGCACGTCTCCGTCTTGGATAACATCACTTGGGAAAGATGCGTCGTGCTCACTGATCCAGGTGCCGGTAGCGTCGGCATATCGGTACTTTCCTGTTGCCGTATTGTAGTAGTACATGCCAGGACGAGGATCTCCAGTCCCATCCCCGACAGAGTCCCACTTGTTGGCTTGAATGAATTCCAGAACGCTACCGACACCCGTCTCGACAGGCCACTCGCCCATATAATTCGCTTGACCATATGGTCGAGTAAGAGGCATGAACTACCCGATGACTACCCAACCGGTATTCCCGGTAGCGGTGCTCTTGCAGTACATTACCGAGTTGGTACTATCCCAACAAAGATCTCCGATCTTCCCGGTCACTGTGCTGTTGGGATTACCTGCGTTGGAGGACACCTTTACAGCTTCAGTCTCCAGCTCGTTGATGGCTCCGATAATGCTTGTCGCGGTGAAGCCCGCAGCGAGGCCAGTTACTCCCGACTCTGACAGGAAGATGGATGCTGTAAGATTTACATCTTTCAAAGTCATCGACCCTACAGAGTCTAGATCTATGGCACCGCCACCACCTCCCGTAGTCTTGATCGAAATACCTGTATCAGCATCCAAGACAAACGAGCTGATATCCAAATTGAAGGTGCCGAAGACACCGAAAACATCCATACCCCACGTTCGTGCCTCACGCCATTCCCAAGTATTCCCCGACGCCCCGGCACGCACGAACATGCTCCGGCCATCCTCAAGTTGCCAGACCAATTCTGTCGTTTGGCTCTGCGCCCGGTCGATGACCACTACCGCAGCCGCCGCCCCGAAGTTGTTGTAGGCGCCATCCAGATTCACGCCGCCCGCAGAAGCGTATGCCTGATTGATCGCGTTGAGGATCGACACCTCGCCGAAATTAGTCTCGAACAGCGACCACTCCGCGCTGGAATTGGACAGATGCAGCTCACCAACATAAGTTGACCCTGCCTTGAACTGATCCGAGAGAACCATGTCTCCATTACTGGTCTGGAGGAACAGATCCCCATAGGCACTGACTATTACGGTCCCGGCAGTAGATCGGAGCTTGGCCTCGTCATCAGAATAGATATCTATGTAAGCTTTGCCTGCTACGTTTGCGTTCTCTGCGCTGATGGTTATCGTATGTGTCGCAGTATCGTCAACGTTGATTTCCAGTGTGAGACCGACACCCGCAGTAACTGTAACGTCATCAGACGCTACGACATGGGTATCACCATTCTTGTTATGGAGCGCCAACCCACCGGAACCACCGTAGATCGCAACACCCTGCGCGTCAGATGATCCTCCATGACCTATCTGGATAAAACCACTTGCGTCGCCTATATACACAGCATCGGCAATGGCTGTTAGAGCAGCATCCCGACCAATATATAGAGTACTGACACCGGACCCCGCCGCAATGGCGTTTATTTCAATAGTGGCGTCATCCCCCGCAGCCCCACCTAGCGCCTCTGCTTGAATATTTGTTTCTGCCGATCCGGTTCCCGTATTCTCGCTCCGCAGAGTTGCGACTACGCCGCGCAGCATGGCACTAGTGGTGGCTGCAAGCGTAAGTCCCTTTCCGGCCGAAATACTGATACCCGAACCGGGGGCGGTCTCAAAGACCATACTCGAACCGCCATAGATATTGACCCCGCCTACGTCCACCGTCCAATCAAGCGTCGCATCCGTGTTGTTTTTGGTAATACGGAAATACTTTCCCGACGAATCTTCAATAAAGAAGCCGTCCGCGTCACCCGTAATCCCTCCGAGGTTGACTAAGAAGGAGTACGCTCCGGTAAACCCTACGGACAGATCGGCCGTGTCTACGTCTATCGACTGGCCCGCCGTATAAGCCTGATCAAGCGTGGTACTGTGTGGATTGCTAGTGGACGAAAGGTGGCCCGTTACCGAGTTGTATTCGGCCTGCGTTAGGTGGTAGTAACTGACCGAGTTCAGGCTGCTGAGAGTAGTGTGGTCAACAGTCGAACCGAACGTTACCCACGATGTACCATTGTAAACCTTGAGCTTATCGTCATCTTCAATCCAGGCGGCCATGCCGTCATTGGGAGATGTGAAGTCCCAGCTTGCTCCGTTATACTCGGCAATGTCATCCTCATGTCCCGCCCAGTCTCCAGTAGCCGTAGCTACGACAAGATAACGATCTCCAGTACCGGGAGTACCAGGAGGTGTAGACTCCTCTCCAAGAACGGACTCTTGCCAATCGATACCTTGAACTAACCCGTCTACATAGCTTTTGTTAACAGCATCGCTCGGGTCGCTAGGCGTAGACAGTCCGGTGATCTTGTGACTGTTCATGTCGATGGTGTAAGTACCAGCAGAATTGCCCGCAGCCAGCACCGCTGCCAGGGTAGGCGTAGCTGGCGTTCCTGTCTCCAGCGTGTCCCATCCCGAAGACTTGCGGATACGGAACTGTCCGTTAGTGGTGTCCCAGTAAAGGAGACCGGCACCCGCGGTCCATCCTACTGTCGTAAGCCACGCTATCGCCTCAGCGTCCGAACCAGAGTTCGCAAATTCACCAATGAAGTTGTGTTGCCTCCAAGGTGTTTGATTCGGGAATCCCATGGACCTGCTCCTTTATCGAACGAGGACGTTCAACGTCCCCGAAATCTTGGTTTACTCCGTAAATTATACTGCAAAGAATCACCGCACTAAAGAACTAAAGAACACGCCAATTTCCTGTCCCACTAGCCTGACAAATATAAAGAATATCGGCAAAAGAATCACGATAGAAATCTCCCGCAACACCTGGAATCAACAAAACATTCGGGTTCCCAACCGCAGTGACGAACGCTGGGCGAGCCCCTCCTCCACTCCCACCTACTGATCCCCGCTCGATTCTGGCCCATGCCCAGTTCTTGGGGTCTGGGTCTGCGGGCGGCGTTATTCCTGAGGTGTTATGGTTTACCAACGACGGAGCAATTACGCCCGTGGGTATAGTATGGAACCCCACCACACGTAACCACATCCGGGATGACAAGAAAACCTCATACGGAGGGAGACTCAAAGAACCACTATCATGACGGTCTCCGTGCACCGTATCGAAAGTAGTTGTTTGGGGTATCGCACTCCAACTGGCCCCGGAATCCAAACTGTATTCCCAACGAGCCCCTACTGATGTTCCGGCAAGAAATCCTGAATCGGTCTTGAACGGCAAGTTATAGGACAGACGATAATCCCCGTCCTCATCTAACCGGAATATCCCTCCTGGGAGAAATGCGTAAGGAGGAGTATCTAGATAGGTCGTAACCGTAAACGGTATAGGCATTACTATAGGAAACCCCGTAGAGATATCGACAACCCCACACGCCTCCATCTGTGCCCGGACATAGTCACTCCCAAGCAGCCGCCAATCGCGAACGGCGTTGGTACCGTAGTTGATATAGACCAGGGGCTTGGCGCCTCCAGTAACTACAACAATGGATCCGTGCTCATATTCGAAAGGTTCTGCGGCTACCTCTGCAAGAGTAGCGCGAGACGTCCACTTGGTGCGGGCATCAAACTTACCTAAAACAAGATTGGCCATTGTGGATGTGAGCGGAACCTCACTACCCGCAATCACTATTTGCCCGGCACGAGCATTGGAGTGTCCCCGAAATAGTGTCGCCCCGGGAGCTACGTTTATAGCGATATCATTAGGCTGGTAAGTACCAACATCACAACCACCCGTCAGCCACACCCCGCCACTAAGAATACCAATAACTGTTGCTGGAGGTCCTCCCCCGGTACTCCCGCCCTCAACCATGCCGCCATTGATCTGTACATCATTTCCAATATGATCAAACCTAGAAATCACACGCCCGTCAACTTGCTGGTCCGCCCGGAAGCGT
>Ga0172363_10000021_pt1 | contig 90337 bp, 83 predicted proteins | sample LakKivs2_kivu2a2_FD_114541 | JGI IMG/M metagenome (GOLD analysis project Ga0172363, IMG submission 114541) | Sediment microbial communities from Lake Kivu, Rwanda - Sediment s2_kivu2a2 | ecosystem: Environmental > Aquatic > Freshwater > Lake > Sediment | place: Rwanda: Western Province, Lake... | reverse complement strand
GTCGACAGGGCCTATGAGGAGGTCAAGAAGAGGAGGACGGACCTCCCCGAGGAGAAGATGCGCGAGATCTCGAGGATCGTGGGCATCGGCTCCCTGAGGTACAACATCGTCCGCGTCCAGGCCGAGAAGCAGATAGTCTTCAAGTGGGAGGACGCACTCAACTTCGAGGGGAGCAGCGCGCCCTTCGTCCAATACGCCCACGCGCGCGCGTGTTCCATACTCGCGAAAGCGGGCTCGTGGAACAGGGACTTCGACGCGAACGCGCTCGCGAACGAGCACGAGAAGTCGCTCGTCAAGATCATATCCAGCTTCCCGTCGGTCATCGACGACTGCGCGGAGAACCGGCGCGCGCACGTCCTCGCGGTATACGCGCAGGACCTGGCGGCGGAGTTCAACCACTTCTATCGGTACGTGCCGGTGCTGAAGGGGGAGGGCAAGGCGAGGGATGCGAGACTGGCGCTCGTCGAGGCCAGCAAGTGGACCCTCAGGAACACGCTGAACTGCCTGGGGATCGACGCCCCTGAGGAGATGTAGGGTCAAAACCTGAAGGTCCAGTCGCTGTTCCCGTACCTATCCCGGACGAACTCGGATACTAGCATCTTCTCGCGCTCGCTTAGCGACCCCCCATCGAATGCGACGTCGAACTCCCTCGAGAACTCGTTCGCGACCGCCGTCTTCAGCTCGATCATGCTGGGCGGGACGCCCGAAATGAGGCCCGTGAGAGTGGTGACGCGCTCCGACGGCGTCATGGGCTCGCCCTCTTCCACGGCCTTCGGCCTCAGCACGGCGTCCATTGTCTCGAGGCTCGTGTCGAGCAGCACCGTGCCGTGGATCAGCACCGAGCCCTTCCTCCTCAGCTGCGCGTTCCCCGAGACCTTCCGCCCGCCGACCTCCACGTCGTTCATGGGCCTGTACGAGGCGCCCACTCCGAACGACGATATCGCCCTGGCCAGGGCGGAGCACACGACCCTGAACGCCTCCGCGTGCTCCCCCGGGAGGTCCTTCTCGCGGACCACCAGCCCGTATATCAGCTGCCCGGGGTCGGTGTATATCGAGCTCCCACCGGACTTCCTCCGCACCAGCGCGACGCCCCTCCGGTCGCACTCCTCGAGGTTCACGGCCTCCTGGACCTTCTGGAAATAGCCCAGGGAGACCGTCGGCTGCGAGCGCCGGTAGAAGTGCAGCGTGTTCCCCGCAAGCCCTTCCGAGTGCGCCTCCAGGACCGCCTCGTCTATGGCCGCGGATTCCGCGGGCCGCACGAGCCCGCTGTCGACAAGACGCCAGCTATCGGACATTCCGGATACGTGAATGAAAAGTGTCGTTAAGAGGTTTCCTAAGGTTTGTTGCGGCTCGGTGCGCTCACTCCGCTTCGGACTTCTTCTCGCGCCTCGGGCCCTTCCTCTCGCGCCTCGACCAGCGCCTGCTGAAGTAGATCAGCAGCGGGACCAGGATGATCACGCCTATGACCCCGCCCCAGAGGGCGTAGACCTTCCACGCGGCCTCGTTCACGACCAGCGCGTTCGGGCCGCTCAGTATCAGGACGCTCTCCGTGAGCTGGTCGGTGGCGTTCGCGACCACCTTGATGGTGTAGGTGCCCCGGGCCGGAGGCGTGTACGCGAACTTGATGACTATCCTGCCCCTGATGTCGTCGTGGTCCGTGACCGCAGAGGTCGTGCCGTTGAAGATCTGCGAGGCCGTCGCGGAGCCGATCAGCTTCTCTGTCCCGTCCAGGTTCTGTATGTAGAAGCTCACCGTGATGTTCTTCGCGACCGAGGTGCCGACGTTCGTCACGTTCACGACGATCGTGCCCGTCTGGCCCTCCGTGAACTCCGGCGGGAGGTATGTCGCGTTGTCCACCTTCAGGTTCGGGCGCGGCTTCGAGTTCACCGTGATGTCCTTCGTGATCTTCCTGGAGTTGTTCGAGAGGTCAGTGACGTTCAGGGAGACCGTGTACGAGCCCAGCTTGGCGTACGTGTGGTTGACGTAGTACTTGCCGACCCCCGTCACATTCGTTGAGCCGTCTCCGAAGCTCCACGCATAGAACATCTTGGTGTAGTTGTCGACGTTGTCCCTCGTCGCGCTCGCGTTGAAGTACAGCCGCTGCTGCTCCACCAGGGTCGTGCCTCCGGTCGCGTTCTTCACGGTGAAGCTGACCGTGGGCGGCGTGGTGTCGTTGACATGCACTGGCAGGGACACGTTGTCGTGGTGCCCGACCACGTCCGTAACATTGAGCCATATCGTGTAGTCACCTGCCTTGACGTAGGACCATGTCGTGTTCTGCTGGTCGTCCGTCCGCATGATCCTGCCAGAGACGTTCCCGTCCCCCCAGCTGAACTGCGCGTAGTTGATCAGGCCCTGGCGGTCCCCGACGGTGGCGACGTTATCGTAGGACCCCTGGCCCGGGATCTTCGAGGTCGCGTTGATGATGAACGACTCGCTCTGGTTCAGGAACAGGGTCCCGTCGACGAGCGTCCGGTTCTTCAGGAGTATGATCGCCACTGGGTCGAGCCCGTCGCAGGTCACGTTAATCATGGAATTGTTCGTGAGTCCCTCGACGTCCTGCACGGTGAGGTTGACGACGCGGAGCAGGCTGGCGCTGGCGTACGTGTGGTTGGCCGTCTTGTTCGTTGTCGTCAGGGGCGGCGTCCCGTCGCTGAAATTCCAGATGTACGTGAGCGGGTTCCCGTTAGGGTCGTACGAGCTGTTCGCAGTGAACGTGGACGAGTTGCCCACGCTCACGAAGTACTTCAGGACGACTCCGGTCGCGTTCTTCAGCACGTACACGGTGGACGATGTGTCCAGGCCGCCCTTAGCCACCGGCCTGATGGCCTTCTCGACGGTCAGGGAGTAGCTCACGACGCCCGTGCCCGTGCTCGGGTTCAGCGTGAAGTTGTGGTATCCGCCGACGAACACGGTCGTATCGGAGGTCGAGTTGTCGACCAGCTCGAAGTTGGGCATGAGCTGCACCGTGAACACGTAGTTGACGAACGCTTTGTCATGGAACGTGTCCATGGCCATGGTGTAGATCGTGCTTGTGAGGGATGGCGCCGTCACCCCGGACGGGATGACGACTGCATAGGTGGCCTTGTAGGAGTACGCGACGCTGGCTGTGGAGGTCACCGACCCCGCCGTGGAGCCGAGGTTGAAGTTCACAAAGCCCGCCTTGGCGAGGTAGAACACCCCGGAGCTCGTCGAGGTCTTGTTCAGCGACAGCAGCCATGGGGTGGTCACGTTCTTGGGCCCGTAACCCTCCATCGCGTCCGCGAAGTTAGAGGCCTCTGTGGTGCTCACTGTGCCGTCGGGGGTCGTCGTGTTCAGGTCGATCTGCAGTCTGAGGCTCCCGGCATCGCTGTACAGCAGCCCGGGAATGGTCTGGTCATACGCCAGGGTCGTCCCCAGGGTCATGTTGAAGCTCCTGTAGTTCGAGTCGTAGACGATGTTCGTGAGCTCCTGCTCCGCGGTCTGCGTGTGCAGGGTCATCGTGAGCGTCAGCGGGTTGGTCGTCCCGGACGTGATGCTGAGGGTCGTGACATTCGATATCACTCCGTCCGCCTTCACGGACAGGATGAAATCGCCTGGGTAGGCGTCGAAGGAGAACGACCCGAGCGCCGCGGGGCTCTTCAGGAGCCTCTTGATCCAAGGCACGCTCGTGTTCTGGTTCAAGAGGTAGGCGACGACGTTCTGGCCGAGGCCCGTATCGGTGTTGACGAATCCGACGACCTGTTTAGAAGCCGTCAGCGTGATCGTTGGCGAACCGCTCGTGGTGACGACCATCTGCTGGAGGTACGTCTCGAACCCGCCGCCCTTGGCGAACAGGTAGAAAGTGTCTCCCGGGACTTGGGTCGTGTCGAACATCGAGACGACCGCGTACCCGATCGAATTGGTCGTTCCCGAGGCCACGATCTGCTTCATGGTGCCATCGTAGAACCCGACCGTGATGCCTGACCTTGCCGGGCTCACGGTGATGTTCCACGACAGAGTCTTGGTCGGGAAAGCCTGCAGCTGGACGGCGTTCGTCGTGTAGCTCGCGAGCCCGTTGAAACTGAACCAGCCGGCGTTGATCGCGTCATAGTACCCGCTGGCCGTGACATCGAGTCTGTAGTAGCCCGAAGGGGCCGACTGTGCCCTGAAGAACAAGCTGGGGGACCCAATGTACGTCGCCTGTACGGTCTGACCCGAGTGCACGTTCGTCAGGGTGACGGTCGCGGATGGGACGGGTAGCGAGAACTGCCCGAGTACGGGCACATAGATGTCGTTTGTCCCAGGCGCCTGACCCTTGACGACGGCGGCGGGCAGGACTACTACCAAGGCCGATAGTACCATTACCAGCACGAAAAAGCTGGCTGATAGCTTGCTCATCAGATCGCTCTTCATAGCTATGCACCTCTCTTCCTTGGGAATCAAAACCAAGACCCCCTTGGAAAAAGGTAGTCCGGCGAATAGATTGCCCCTTTATAAGCTTTAGCTATGGGACCCATCTGCCTCCAGATGAGCCAGCATGCCTGCCGGGGCCATTCCGTGAGAGGGTTCAGGTCACGATCTTCTTGACCTGCCCCGTCTCGACGGCTCTGCGGACCTCGACCGCTAGCCTGCGCCCGGTGCTCATGTTCGTGCGCCAGGTCGTGTTCCCGTAGGGATGCCCGACCCACATGTGCACGTTCGTGCCGCCCCCGACCCTGGGCGCGACGTCATATATGAAGAACCGGAGGTCCTTGTCGACGCACGTCTGCAGGCAGAACGGTCCTATGATGCCCGGCGAGTAGTGCTCCTGCGTGGCCTTCACGTACTTCTCGGCGAGGTCGAACGCCCCCTCGAGGAGCGACTCCCTCATCGTGGCAGAGTTGTGGCCGCAGACCGTGTACTCCGGGAGCGTCTGGTCCCCCTGCAGGGTCATCTGCTGCGAGGCCGGGAGCCGCACGTGCCCGTCCAAGGACGTCTCGAACCTCCAGTCGATGCCCAGGAGCTCGATCCGTTCCATCTTGCTCTCGAGCGGCGAGTAGAAGAAGTCCAGGTTGAAGACAGGACCGATGACGTACTCCTCGATCCTCGCGTCCTTGAGGTCCTTCTCCGTGATGACGCCCTGGAACACGAGGTCCCTCGACTTCTTCCTGTACTCCTGGAAGCTCGAGGCCGTGAAGAATCCCCGCTCGAGCTTCTTCACCTTGTGGTGCAGCTTGACGATCACGAGCCGCTCTATGTCCTTCGGGTCCTCGATCTTCTTCGGGAACGGCAGGCCCGCCTTCTCAAGAAGCCAGTAGTAGTCCTTCTCCTCCCCGCGCTCCTCGCTCCTGAGCAGGCCCCTCGAGCCGACGAGCGGCAGGTGGAAGTCTGTCTCGATGTCCTTGACGTCGATGTAGGACGTGAACGACCGGTTCGGGACGAACAGCACGTTGTCCGCTCGCAGCTTCTCCTGGAACTTGGGCTCCATCATCTCCTTGAACTTCTTCACGACGAGGCACTCGTCGACCACCCCGCGCAGGACCTTGCCCGATTGGTCCCTCTGGGACTTGAAGAAGCGGGCATAGGTCTTCTCGCGGCCCTCCTGGCAGACCCCGACGGTCCGAAAGCCCTCCTCTACCGCCCCGTCGCACACGTCCAGCGCGGAATGCGACGCGACCATACCGATCTTCGCCTTCTTCAGATCGTACTTCTCGACGATTTCGAAAACCCTGTCCCTGCCGATCAATGCAAACCCCCCTTCGATGTGCCTCGATGCCAAGGGCGGCCGAGTCATCGAGTTATCCGTATATTACTTTGAGGGAGGAGAGAGCGCGAGCTCGTCCAACCGCACTCCCAGCTGCGTGTGAGCCAGCTTGAACCCGAAGCGCTCGTAGAGGCTTCGCGCCCGCGGATAGCTCGTGTGGAGATAGACCGAGGTGGCCCTTCCGACGAAGTCCGTCAGGGCGCACTTCATCAGCTCCTTCCCGAGGCCCCGGCCCTGCTTCGAGGGCGTCACGTAGATGTCGTAGATCAGGCCCACTTCGCCGTTGAGGTGGTCGATGACGAACCCCCCGTCGACGTGGAATATCGAGTAGTTCTTGTCCGCCCGGAACCGCCTGAGCCGGAAACGCGCCTGGAGAAGGGACTCGTCGTAGTACTCCGCGAACAGGCGGATCAGGGCGCCCTTGTTCTCGATCGAGAGCCGCTTGCATGTGTGGTCGAAGGGCTTCGGGTTCTCCAGTGTCATGCGCCACATTGGCATCGGGTCGAACGCCCGTATGAACCTGCCGAGGTCGACCGAGAACACCGCCCACTTCTTCTTAGCCGCGGCCAGGAACCTCAGGAGGCAGTCCGCCGCGGGGAAGATGTCCTGAGGGTTCGTGGCCACGAACATCCCCTGCTTCCGCTCTTCCTCGGTGATCACCCTGGCCGTATCGGCATCCTCCGCATAGAACGCCCATGCCCTGCGGCTCCCAGGGACGACTATGCTGATCCCGACGAGCTCCGAGGTCCCGCTGATGTTCACGGGCTTGCCCTCGGAGTCCGCGAGCGTCTCGTCGATCGGCAGGTCATAAGTCGTGACGAGAGTGCACTCCCTCTGCATCGCGTTCGACACCGCCCGGGTCACCTTCCACCCGGCCCCGGCCAGCGCCTTCCCGAAGAACCTGTTCCTCGTGTCCTGGACCAGAATGCGGCCGTACGGACGCCTCCGAAGCTCTCTGCTCAGCTTCTCGGCGGATCCGGGCGAGAGCCTGAGCCCGTGAGGCGATACCCTGAGGAATCCTCTCGCGACGCCCTCCCTGAGGGGCATCAGCTCTAGCGATAGCGCTCCCTCGTCGCCCTTGACTATGATGATGTCCGACTGCGCGGCGGGGGAGTACTCATCCATGGTTCTCCGGGTCTCAGAAGAAATAGAACCCCACGTTGTAGTCCTTGGCGCACTTGGCCATCGCCTCGAGCCTGTTGAGGGTGCCCTCGATCCTGCGGGCGATCATCTTGCTCTCGCCCGGGGCCTTCTCGCGGAGCACCTTGACCTCCTTGAGTACCTCGTCTGCGTCCTTCGCCGTGAGCACCTTCTTCTGCTCGGCGAGCTCGTTTACCTTCGCGAGCAACGACAGGCCGTACTTCTTCGCGAGGTCGGGGACCGGGGAAGCCGTCGGGCCGAAGTTGCCCACGCATCCCTTCTTGTTGTCCCACGACAGGCCGCACTTCCCGCATGTCGCGTACATCTCGTCGAACTCGAGCAGGTCCCACTCGGTCACGACGTTCTCCTTCTTGGCCGACTCGATCACGCCCTTGCGCTCGCCCGACGGGACCTTCTCCATCAGGAGCCACTTCGTTCGGACCTCCTTGATGAACGGCTCGAACATCCTCCTGTCGGCCTCGTCCTTGACCTTCTCGAGATAGAGCTCTTCGCCCTCGAGCTTCACGCGCGAGCGCTTCAGGAAATCGTCGATCTTCGCCTTCCCGAGCTTCTCGGCCGCCTTCTTCATGTCCACGATCCGGTCGACCTCCATCGACTTCTCCCAACGTCCCGGGTCCTCGAGGAATACCTTGACGACGGTCTGCTTGCCGTTCCGGCAAAGTGCCTTCTCCGACTCCAGTTCCGTGATCGCCATGTTGAGCCCCATCTGAATGCACCTTCGGGGATGCGGAGACCTCTCCCTCGGATAAACCTTTCCGCAGAGGAGGCTTGGAAGGAGGACCACACGCAATAATCTAATCTATATCCTCGCCATGCCGAATCCGGCGAAGGAGGAGGTCCGATGACAAGGGCGAGCATGAGCATCCTGTCCCGAAGCGATATCGACCAGGTCCACGACACGTCGGTCAGGATACTCTCGGAAGTAGGAGTGAAGATAGAGAGCCGCTCCGTGCTCGCGCTGCTCCAGAGGGCGGGCGCCATAGTCGACGAGAAGAAGATGTCAGCCCTCCTTCCGGAGGCAATGGTGACGGGCGCCCTCAGAACCGCCCCGAAGTCCGTCAGGATCTGCTCGAGACGGCGCGTCGACTACACGATCCCCTCCGATGGCGTGCAGCTGATCTCTCCAGATGGACAGCCTCCTGCTGTATGGGATGTCGATACCTGCGTGAAGAGGCCCTCCAAGCTGAAGGACGTGATTGACATGTCCATCGTCTGCGACGCGCTACCGGAAGTGGGGCATCTGTGGCCACCGGTGATCGCAACGGACATGCCTCCGGCGACGTCGACGCTGTACGAGTTCCTCGCGAGCATGGCTTTCACATCCAAGCACATACAGCATGGTGCGATCTCCGCCCAGGAGGCGAGTTTCCAGATCGAGATCGGAGCTGCGTTGCTCGGGTCCAGGGAGGCCCTGAAGAAGAGGCCCATCTTCTCGGACGTAATAACCCCGATATCGCCGCTCAGATGGGATGGGGGGGAAGTTGAGGCGCTTGTCGAGCTCTCGCGTGCAGGCATCCCGATGGCCCAGCTCTCGATGGGCATCGCAGGTTCAGTGACCCCGGTCACTCTCGCGGGCACGTTGGCGGTCGTGAACGCCGAGAACCTGTGCGGCCTAACGATGACACAGGTCGCTGCACAAGGAGCGCCGTCTCTCTACTCGTCGTTCTCTGGAGTCATGGACCTCAAGACCGGAGTGTTCATTGCCGGCGCCCCCGAAGGCGTACTCATGGATTGCGCGTCGGTCCAGATGGCGAGGCATTACGGATTGCCGACATTGTGCGGCGGGCCGGGGAACTCGGCCCGGACGCTCTCGGCAGAGGCCGGTTCGGAGAGCTCCGTGTCCATGATGGGTGCGCTTCTCTCCGGCTCCGACATGCTTGTGGGCCTCGGCGGGCTGGACCGCGACGGGATGGTGTGCCTCGAGAAGATAGTGCTCGACGCGGAGATATGGAGATGGCTTGTGAGAATCAGAGACGGGATCCAGGTGGACGACGGCACTCTCGGGTTCGACGCGATCAAGCGGCACGGACCCGCGGGACTGTTCATGTCCGACCCGCACACTGCCAAATACATGAGAAAGGAGTTGCTGATCCCTCAGATCACGACATTCCGCGACGCGAAGCAGGAGGGGTACTCGTTCGACGACCTCCTGGAGCATTCGAGGAAAAGGACCAAGGAGATCCTCTCAACCCACAAGCCGCAGCGGTTCACCGACGACGAGGCCGCGAGGGTCGGAAAGGTCGCCGAGAAGTACGGCGTGCTGCTCAGCGACGGAAGGCAGGTCTTCCAGTACCGCTAGCTCACACCCTTCTCTTGAAGAGCCGCTCCAGGTCGCTGGGGGACAGGACTATCATGGTCGGCCTGCCGTGCTCGCACGTGTACGGGCTCTTCGTCGCCATGAGCTCCGAAATCAGCTGCCTCATCTGGGACTCGGAGAGCGCATCCCCTCCGCGTATGGCCGTGTGACAAGCCACCTTCCAGATGACCTCGAGCCCTACGCGCTTCGTAGGCGACATGCTCGACAGGTCCCCCAGGACATTCCGGAATGCCGATTCGCCCTGCGCGACGCCGAGGACCGTGGGGATCGCCCTCAGGGCGTACGCGTTCTTTCCGAACGGCTCGATCTCGAACCCCGCCTTCTCGAGGGTCTCGCGGTTCTCCTCGAGGGTCCGCATCTCCAGAGGGGACAGCTGCACCACAAGGGGGGCGAGCAGCTTCTGAGAGATCTCCTCCCCGCTCTCCATCGATCTGAGGACGGCCTCGTAGACAACGCGTTCGGAAGCCGCGTGCTGATCGATGAGAAGCAGGCTGCCGCACGACTCGGCCAGGATGTATGTGCCCATGACCTGCGCGAGCGGGACGATGAGGGGCTTGCTCTCACCGCGCGCGGGAGTCTCCCTCACCTTCAGCGTGGTCTGGAGAGCCTTGGCCGCATCTTGCCCGTCGATCTTCGCGGGCGACTTGAACGACTCGGAGAATCTTGTGAGGTCGTACTTGAATGACAGGTCGGGCTCGAAGAGCGAGTCAGTCACCGCTTTCTTGACCAGGCCGAGGACCCTGGGCTCGTCGAGGAACCGCACCTCTCGCTTCGCGGGGTGCACGTTGACGTCGACCTGGGAACCAGCGACGAATACGCGAATCACTCCGACAGGGTACCTGTCCTTCATCAGCTTCGAGCCGTAGGCCTCCAAGACGGCAGAGACGATCTTCTGGTTCTTGATAGGCCTGTCGTTCACGAACAGCATGAGCTCCGCGACCGACGGACGCGTCTGCTCCAGCCGGCCCATGTAGGCCTGGACCCTGACGCCCTCGTCTTCCGCTTCCCCGTAGAGGATGTTCGACGCGACCTTGGGCCCGAACGCGAGCGTCAGCGACCCGCGCATCTCCTCCGCGGCGACGTGCGCGATCTCAACCTCCCCATCCGAGAGGAAGGTGAAGGCTAGCCCTGGCCGGCACAGAAGGTAGTTCATCATCACCTCCTTGCAGTGGGAGAGCTCCACGTTCTTCGACCTGAGGGACTTCAGCCTCGCGGGAAGATTCCCGAAGAGGTCCTCGACCACGACCTCTGTCCCCGGAGGACACCCGACCGGGTCGACGGACACGGTCCTGCCGCAGTCCACCACGACCTGCGTCCCACCCTCGACTTCGTGCTCGCGCGTGCGCAATGTCACGCGCGCGACGGAGGCTATCGACGAGAGCGCTTCCCCTCTGAACCCGAAGGAGGCGAGCGACCCGAGGTCCTCTATTCTGACGATCTTGCTCGTGGCGTGCCTCGTGAAGGCCGTCTGAGCGTCCTCCGAGGACATCCCCGAACCGTCGTCACGGACCGAGATCGACCTCTTCCCGCCGTCCTCCACGGAGACCACGACAGAAGTTGCCCCCGAGTCCAGCGAGTTCTCGACTAGCTCCTTCACGACGGAGGCAGGTCGCTCTATCACCTCTCCTGCCGCGATCATGTTCACGGTCGATTCGTCGAGGACCTTGATCCTACCTGGCACGTTTCCCTCCCAGCTTCTTCTTGAGCTCGACGAGTTTCAGGTAAGCCTCCATGGGAGTCATCTTCTCGAGCCTCAGCTTCCTGAGCTCCTCCTCGATGGCCGGCTCCTGCTCGGGCTTGAGGAGGAGCGATTGGGTCTGGGCCTTCTTCCTGGCCCTGACTTCGAGCACGTTCTCCTCCTCTATCCGGTTCAGCACCTGCTCCGCCCGCGTGACGACCTCCGGCGGCACCCCCGCAAGCCTGGCGACCTGGATGCCGTACGATTTGTTGGCTTTGCCAGGCACCACCTTCCTCAGGAACGTCACCTCCGAACCCTGCTCCCTCACCGCCATCGCATAGTTCTTCACGCCCTCCAGCGAAGAGGCGAGCTCGGTCAGCTGATGGTAGTGCGTGGCGAACAGCGACTTCGCCCCGACCTTCGACTGGTCGTACAGATGCTCCGACACGGCCCACGCGATCGCGAGGCCGTCGAACGTGCTCGTGCCTCTCCCCACCTCGTCGAGGAGGATGAGGCTCCGCTTCGACGCGCTGTTCAGTATGTTCGCCAGCTCGGTCATCTCCACCATGAAGGTCGACTGACCCCTTGAGAGGTCGTCGAATGCTCCAACTCGGGTGAATATCCTGTCCACCAGACCGATGCGCGCTTCCGTGGCGGGCACGAACGAACCCGCCTGGGCCATGATGACGATCTCGGCGATCTGCCGCAGGTAGGTTGACTTGCCTGCCATGTTAGGACCCGTCAGGATGATCAGACGGTTGAGGTTCGTGTCGAGGTATGCGTCGTTGGGAACGAAGGGGATCCTGATGAAGCGCTCGACCACCGGGTGCCGTCCGTTCTTGATCATGATCGTGTCGGTGGCGCCGACCTCCGGACGGCAGTACCTGAGGGCGACGGCGGCCTCGGCGTACGAGTTGAGGACGTCTATCGTCGCGAGCGCGTGCGCGAGCGCGCGGATGTCTTCTCCGCGCGCTGCGACCTCGTCCCGCACCCTGACGAAGGCCTCATACTCCATCGCGCTGGACCTCTCCTGCGCCGTGAGTATCGACTTCTCGCGGTCCTTCAGCTCGGGCGTGACGAACCTCTCGCCCGTCGTCAGGGTCTGCTTGCGCTCGTAGTCCGGAGGCACCTGCTTCAGGTTGGATCTCGAGACCTCGATGTAGTATCCGAACACGTTGTTGAAGCCGACCCTGAGGTTCCTGATGCCAGTCCGCTTCCTCTCCGAGTCTTCGAGCCCCGCGATCCATATCTGCCCCTCCCTGGCATCGCGCCTGAGGCCATCGAGCTCAGGGTCGAATCCGTCCTTGATTATCCCTCCATCCTTCAGGGATACGGGCGGGTCGTCCGCCACCGCTCTTCCGATGAGCTGCGCGACCCCGCTTGCGTCGGGCATCGCATCCAGAAGCTGCCTGAGGAGCCCCGACGTCTCAGCAGCCGCCCTTCTGACCTCCGGGACCGCCTCGAGGCAATTCCTGATGGCGATCAGGTCCCTCGCGTTTGCGCTCCCGTATGTGACACGCCCGACAAGTCGTTCGAGGTCGCGCACGTCCCCGAGCGACTGAGAAATGGCTACTCGCACAGACGTCTTCGACACGAGCTCCGAGACCGCGTCAAGCCTCTCGTTGATCGCGCGGACGTCGACGAGAGGCTCTGTGAGCCACCTGCGGATGAGCCTCGCGCCCATGGGCGTGAGGGTCCTGTCGAGCACGGACACGAGGGTGTTCTCCTGACCTCCGTCCCTGACGTTCCTCAGGACTTCGAGGTTCCGGAGCGTCGTCTGGTCCAGCACCAACTTGTCCGCAAGCGAGAACACCTTGGGAGGAGCGACGAAGCCGAGGGAGCGCTTCTGGGTCGTCTCGATGTACCTGAGTACTGCGCCGGCGCTCCTCAAAGCCAGGGGCTTGTCGGCGAGCCCCAGACCCTCGACCGATTGGACCTTGAAATGCGTCTTGATCATGGATTCGGACGACTCCTTCAGGAAGGAAATGTCGTCGAGCTCGGTGAGAGCCGCGCCGGAAATCCTGAACTCCTCCGTGAGCGCAACGTCATCGAACCCGGGCGGGTGGAGGACCTCCTTAGGGGACCGCTGGGCGAATTCCGCGAGCACCTTGTTGCGCGAGTCCGCCCCCTCGATCTGCGTCGTCAGGAACTCGCCCGTGGATATGTCGACGAAGGAGAGGCCGTACCCCTCGTCGGAACGCACGATCGCCATCAGGTAGCTGTTCGTCTTGCCGTCTAGGACGGTGGTCTCGAGGATCGTCCCCGGGGTGACTATGCGGACGACATCACGGTCGACTAGGCCTTTCGCGAACCTGGGGTCCTCCACCTGCTCGCATATCGCGACCTTGTATCCCCTGCTGACTAGCTTCGGGAGGTAGGAGTCGAGCGCGTGCCAGGGGACCCCCGCGAGCGGGACCTTCTCCTTCTTGCCCTTGTCCCTGGACGTGAGGGTGATCTCGAGCTCCCTGGAGCCAATGACCGCGTCGTCCCCGAACATCTCGTAGAAGTCGCCGATGCGGTACAGCAGGATGCAGTCCTTGTAGGCCTCCTTGATCCGGAAGTACTGCTCCATCATCGGCGTTGCCGCTCTAGCCAAAGGCCCTGCTCCCCTCTGCAGCAAGAGGATGGGCCGGGATATTTCTACTTATTGTCAGGCTCCGCGAACAGCTGTGGTCACACATATTTAGACAGCTTCGCGATACTGCAGCGAGAACATGATCCCCGGCTCGGCCCTCGAGGTCTACACGGACGGCGCTTCCAGGGGGAACCCCGGCCCTGCGGCGATCGGCTACGCGGTGTACGATCCCGACGGGAAGATCGTGGACAAGGATTCGAAGGCGATCGGGATCAGGACGAACAACCAGGCGGAGTACGAGGCCTTCGTATGGGCCCTCGAGAGGGTGTCGAAGATGGGGGCCGCCGAGGTCGTCTTCTACTCCGACAGCGAGCTGCTCGTGAGGCAGGTGAACGGACAGTACCGCATCAAGGACCTGAGGCTGAGGGACCTCCACGACCTGGCGCAGGGGTACATCGACGCGTTCGACAGCTTCGAGATCGAGCATGTGTCTCGGCAGAACGAGAGGACCTCGCGGGTCGACGCGATGATAAACGAGGAGCTCGACGAGTACGAGAGATGAATTCGCCCCGTGATCGACGCCTACAGGTTGCCGCCGCATGACTGGCATTTCGTGTCCGTCACGAGGTTGAGTGTTCCGCAGTAGCGGCACCTCACCTTGACGGTCTCGTGGATCGTCTCGATGCGCACCACCTCGCGGACAGGCTCGGGCTCATAATGCGAAGAAAGCTCAACGCCTCCATATGAAGAGGACGCGCCTAGGGCGAGCCTGATGATGACAGCAAACACTATGCCGAAAACCAACAGAACGGGTAAGCAGACTGCACTGCCGTCAGATGCTCCCGCCAGAACCGCAAGCACCGAAATGAAGACTGCGACAAAGAATACGGCCAACGCCACCCCGTTCTTGACGTCCTCCGGGGAGGCGTTGATGCCCTCCTCCCCGTGGCCCTCCTCGGGAGGGTAGGGGGTGCCATCCGGGGTCGTCCGCATCTCATCATGCAGGGCACCAGGGCCGATCGAGTCCGGATTGTACCAAGGCGGCTGCAAATGCCTTCCCCCGCCGGGAGTGACAGCGCAGAACGGTAATATTCCTTTTGATGGCCTGCCGGTCATCGAAAAACGAGAGAGTAGCCCCGGGAGGATTCGAACCTCCGTCGCAAGATCTCTCCTTGCGAGAAGCAATCCAGAGTCTCGCATGATTGACCGCTACACTACGGGGCTGTTACGGCGGTTTTGGCTATTCCGCTACCTGTATATAAGAAGTTAGAGCGACCACACAGCATCATGCCTTCTTCGGGGCCATCTCGTCGAGGAACCCCAGCAGATGGTCCCGGACGATCACGAACGACGGGCCACCTCCATGGTTCGCGAGGCACGGGACGCACCTCGTGGCGACGGCCGTCGCCACGGCCATCAGCTCCTTCTGCTTCCTGTTGACGGCCCCTTCCCCGTAGCAGCGCTTCAAGAACCCGTTGAAGTCCTCGTACAGGTCGGGCGCCTCCTTCTCCAGGCGCGCCCTGTTAGCCGCCCTCCTCCTCCTCCTCAGGATCTACTCGGCGCTCTCCATCCCGAGGCCCTCCTCATCTCCTGATCGCGCTTATCGCCGTGAGCATGCGGTCGAAGACCGCATCGATCCCGCCCGTGCCGTCAATGTCCACGAGCTTGCCCTTCTTCCTGTAGTAATCGATCAGCGGCTCGGTTTGCTCACGGTAGACCCTGAGACGCTCCCCAACGGTCACCTCGTTGTCGTCGTCCCTCAGGATGAGGTCCGTCCCGCACTTGTCGCACTTTCCGGGCAGCTTCATGGGCGGGTTGTACTTGATGTGGTACACGGTCCCGTCCTTCGGGCAAACGCGCCTCCCTGTCGCGCGCTCAAGCAGGACTTCGAAATCGACCACGATGTTCAACACGATGTCGACATCCGTTATCTTCTCCAGCTCGTATGCCTGAGCCATGGTCCTCGGGAACCCGTCGAGGATGTAGCCGTTCCTGCAGTCGGGTTTCGCGATGCGCTCCTTGATGATCTCGACGATGAGCCTGTCCGGGCCGAGCTTCCCCTGGTCGAGGTACGACTTGACCTTGAGCCCGAGGGGCGTCTTGTCCGCTACCGCCTTCCGCAGCAGGTCGCCCGTCGAGACCTGCGGGATCTTGTACTTCTCCGAGAGCTTCTGGGACTGCGTCCCCTTTCCGGCGTTCGGCGGCCCGAATATGACCAGCTTCATGTACGACCCCGGGCGTCACATTCTGTATGGGGTACTTATTGCTTCGCGACCGCCTCTAAGAAAAGCCGTCAGAGAGAACGGTTTTATTGGTAAGGCATCATTACTCTCCGGGGCAGCATGAACAAGAGAATCCTGGACGAACTTGAGAAGATACTAGGGAAGGAGCGCATGTCGACCAAGACGGCCGACCTCTACGTGTACGGCTTCGACGCCTCTATCCACCACAAGAACCCCCACGTGGTGGTTAGGCCCAAGACCGCGCAGGAGGTCTCCGAGATCGTCAAGCTCGCCAACAGGACCCGTACGCCGGTCATCCCGAGGGGGGCAGGGACCGCCATGTGCGGCCACACCGTCCCGCTCAAGGGCGGGATAATCGTGGACCTGTCAGGGATGAACCGGATCAAGGAGGTCAGGGTCGAGGACCTCTACTGCGTGGTCGAGCCCGGGGTGATCTACGACAAGCTCAACGCCGTGCTCGGGAAGAAGGGCTTCTGGTTCCCGACGAGCCCTGGGAGCGGCGAGGCATGCACCATCGGGGGGATGGTGGTCACGAACGCCTCCGGGATGAGGGCCATCAAGTACGGCGCCACGAGGGACTACGTCCTCGGCCTCGAGGTGGTCCTGCCGACCGGGGAGATCATGCACTCAGGTACCCGCACGCTGAAGAACTCGTCCGGGTACCAGCTCGACAGGCTCATGGTCGGCAGCGAGGGCACGCTCGGGATAGTCACCGAGGTCACCCTCAAGCTCGCATTCAAGCCGAAGGCCTCGGGCATGACGCTCGCGGCCTTCAGGTCGCTCGAGGACGCCGGGAAGTGCGTCACGAACATCATCTCGAAGCCCCTGATGCCCTCCGCGATCGAGCTCATGGACTCGGTCTGCATCAAGGCGGTCAACAAGACCATGAACGTGGGGCTGCCCGACGTCGCTGCCATATGCATGATCGAGGTGGACGGCCATCCGGCGGCGGTCGAGGACGAGATGAAGATCGTCGAGGAGATCTGCAGGCAGAGCGGGGCCCTGTCGATCGAGCCCTCGAGGGACAAGAAGAAGATCGACTACTGGACCTATGCGAGGAAGTGCATCATGCCCGCGCTGAGCAGGTACGGCGAGAAGTTCGTCTCCGTCGCGCTCGCGGACGACATGTCCGTGCCGATCTCCAAGATACCCGAGGCAGTGGTCGCCTTCCAGAAGATAGCCGAGGAGAACGGGGTGGTTATTGGCACCTACGGCCACTCTGCGGACGGCAACCTGCACACGAAGATGCTCGTCGAGCCGAACTCGCAGGACAGCTGGAAGAGGGGCGAGAAGGCGGTCGGGCAGATCTACGACAAGGTGCTCGCCCTCGGGGGAACGGTCACGGGCGAGCACGGCGTGTCGATCACGAAGGCGCCGTACATGCAGAAGGAGCGCGCGGACTCCCTCGAGGCAATGAGGAAGATCAAGAAGGCCCTCGACCCGAAGAACATAATGAACCCGGGGAAGATCTTCGACTGGCAGGGAAGCATCATCGCCCACCTGCGCTACCCCGCTTTTCTAGAAGACCAGGTAGAAGGCCGTGAAGAGCATCAGGCCTGCGGCAAGTAGCGTCCCGATGTACACTGGCTTGTTCCAGCGCCATATCTTCGCGCCGTCGAAGGGCATGATCGGGATCATGTTGAACGCCCCCAGGAAGACGCTGAAGAAGTAGAGGTTCGCGGTTATCGAGGCCGCCAGGCCCGATACGCCAGGGACCATGAGAAGCGCGAACGGGAGGCATACCAGGCCGACGATGAGGTTCGAGCCCGGACCGGCAAGGCTGATCTTGCCGTTCTCTCTCGGGCCTATGTTCCCCGCGATCCAGACGGCGCCCGGGGCGGCCCAAAGGAAGCCGAGGAAGGCCGACAGGACCGCGAGGCCTAGCATCCGGTAGTCCGCGCGGAACTCGGCCCAGCAACCGTACCTCCGTGCGACGGCCTTGTGGGACATCTCATGTATGAAGAACCCGGCCACGACGACGAGCGCGGCCGCGCCGACGTCGAACCAGATTCCATTCCCGCTCGACCCGATGAAGATGTAGAACGCGGCCGTGAGGATCACAATTGCCGCAGCGATGTCCCTGATCTCCGTGCGGCTCGTCAGCCTGTGCTTCGGCCTGACGTACGGGTGGCCGTACTGCGAGACGTCGTAGCTGTACGAGTACCTCGGCTCGACTATGGTGTACTCAGAGTCCTTCCGCACCTTCCGGGCCATCGTCTTTGGAGAAAGCCAGCCGGTAGTTAATCATTATGGGGGCTACCCTCGCCGCTTTCGCTCCTGCTGTGGTCGGGATATCTATTTACACTAGCCCATCTGTAGGACCCGCACCATGGACAGGAGGCCTCATCGGGCAGCATCAGCGTTGTACTGGTGCAGCGCATGCAACGTCCCGTTGATCGGAAGCACCTGCGGAAGGTGCGGCAGGAACGGCCACTCGGTCGAGCTGTCGCCTCCCGGGGATGTCAGGATCGCCCTCGAGGGGACAAAGCGGAGGCTGAGGTACCTCTTCCTGAGGCATTTCGGGGTCCAGCAGCTGATCCCCGACGTCTTCGTCCTGAACAAGACCTCTGGCGAGGACCGGGCGGAGGAGGTCATCGTCGACGGGCATCGGATAGCGCTGCTCACGTACGACCTCGACAGGCGGGACTTCAGCCTCACCCTCCGCATCGACGGCGCTCGCATGCTCGCGCGCATGCGCTCCAACAAGACTATCACCCTGAAGAAGGCCGAGGGCCACATGAAGGGGAACTACCTGCCCCCGGAGACCATCAGATCGGTGGACCCGAGCATAAGGGCGGGGGACGAGGTGGTCATCGAGATGGGGAAGTTCATCGGCTGCGGCACCGCGAAGGCCGATGCCAAGGACCTCAGGACCTCGGCCAAGGGGGTCAAGGTGCGCGACTTCTCGCAGGCAGGGCCGCTCACCCCAGGGAGACGCGCCTGGACCAAGGACGTCATCAAGGCGAATCTCGCCCACATCGCGGCGAAACGGGCGAAGGCGGAGCACGAGCTGAAGGACCTCCTCGGGAGGACGGAGCTGCCGGTGACCGCGTCCTTCAGCGGCGGAAAGGACAGCCTCGTCGTCCTCGACATCCTCTCTGGAGTCACTAGGGACTTCACGGCGGTCTTCATCGACACTGGTCTGGAGCACCCGGCGACGAGGGACTACGTGAAGCGCATGACTGCACAGAGAGGCGTGCGGCTCCTGACGGCCCATGCGGGCGACGCGTTCGACGACAATTTCCCGGCCTTCGGCCCGCCCGCAAAGGATTTCAGGTGGTGCTGCAAGGTCTGCAAGCTCGCCCCCGTGACGGCCCTCATCTCCGAGAAGTTCCCGAGAGGCGCACTGACCGTCGAGGGCAACCGGAGGCTCGAGTCGTTCTCGAGGGCGCACACCGAGCTGACGGAGGAGAACCCGTTCGTCCCCGGACAGACGATCGTGAATCCGATCAGGGACTGGACCGGACTGGACGTGTGGCTCTACATTATGATGCGTGACCTGAAGTACAACCCGCTGTACGATGAGGACATCGAGAGGGTCGGCTGCTGGATGTGCCCCTCGTCCCTCGCGAGCGAGTGCGCGGAGATCGCGAGGCTGAGCCCGGAGCTCGCAAAGGCCTGGGACCAGAAGCTCGAGACCTGGGCGGCGGAGAACGGCCTGCCGCGCGAGTTCATCACATACGGATTCTGGAGATGGAAACAGCTCCCGCCGAAGATGGCTGCCCTCGCTGATTCCCTCGGACTGAAGGCGTCCCCCAAGAGGGCCGACACGATCTCGTTGCGGGTCCTCAAAGGGGTCAGCCCGTGCGCCACGGGCGGGTACTCGGTCGATGCGGTCCTGCAGCTGCCGAGCGGCCAAGGGCTGAGGCAGGTGTCCGAACTCCTCAAGACCGTGGGAGAGGTCAGGCTCATCGAGGACTTCGGAGTAGTTATGGTCGATTCGAAGAACGGACAGGGGAAGGTCTTCGCGGGCGGCCAGATCTCGGCCGTCGCGAAGGACCCTCAGCAGGCTTCCGCGTTCTTTGACGCGCTCGCCCGGGCGGTGCTGCGCGCGCACCTGTGCACGCGGTGCGGGATATGCGTCAAGGCCTGTCCCGAGGAAGCCATCGCCCTCGATGGGGCCATGGAAGTGGACAGCGCGCGCTGCACGCAGTGCGGAAAATGCTCTGACAGCTGCGTGGTCGCGCACTATTTCGACAAGCTCGCCGAGGAGGTCCCGGCCAGCAGGATGAAGACTGCTAGATGACCCGTCACCATTTCTCCATTTCCTCGGCCGCCTTCAGGGTCTTCTGCTTGGCCTTCTTGGCGCCCTTCTTGCCCCCCTCGTAGAGGGTTTTCGCGGCGGACCTCGCGGCCGGCCCAGCGCGCTTCGCGACATCCTCGGTGACCTTGACGCTCGCCTCGAGGACCTTGCCAGTCGCGTGGACGACCTTCTTGGCGCCCTTCCTCCCTCGCGATTCGACCTTGCATGCGGTTGCAGTGCACTCGTGAGCCATTTCCTCACACCTAGCTGCGAGATTCGGATAATCCTGGTATTAACTTGACACCGGATGGGATTGGATGGGCAAGTTTATGAGCGGGCCGAGATTACGAGATTGTAGACCATGGTAGACACGCTGCAGATCGTCGCCGGCATCGCGGGGTTCGGGCCCGCAATGGCCCTCCTCTACTTCACGCTCAAGGACTACACCTATCCCAAGGTCGAGAAGTCCTTCTTCGACGACCGCAAGGTGTTCGCGTTCTTCGCGCTCGGGATAGTCCTCGGGATGGTCATCTTCCTGCTCGAGGAGTACGGCCGTGGGTCGTCCGCGCCCGAGACCGTCGTGGCCGTCGTGCTGGTGTTCGCCGTCCTCGAGGAGCTCATGAAATTCATCATCCTGAACTTCCCGAGGTTCCAGAGGAAGGTCGACACCGCATTCTACGGCCTTTCCATGGGCCTCGGGATAGCTGCCACGTTCGCCTTCGCCAGCGTTTACGTGAGCCTCCTGGGTATAGAGAACGCGACCGCCCTGGAGATGATAGTCTTCTCCCTCATCGGCGTCCAGCTGGTCCTACTCCACGGGTCGACTACAGCGATGATCGGCATCGGAGTCGCGCGGGGAGAGGCCGGGGGATTCTTCACGCGTGCCCTGCTGCTGCACATCAGCTACGGACTCCTGATGATCCCGTTCTTCACCCCGACCTTGGACGTCCTCCGGATTGCGGGCGCGGTAGCCGCGTCGGCCGCCGTGATCTATGGCTACTACCGGGTCCAGACGCTGTCGTTCCCGGTCCTGATCCGCGATGCCAAGAGGTGGACCGCGAAGCCGAAGCCAGCCAAGGGCTGACCTAGGCGAGCCTGTAGCGGCCGGCGCTGGACTCATAGACCATGCCGGACTCGAGCATCATCTTCAGAAGAGCCTCAGGGGTCTTGCCCATCCGTCCAGCAATCGGCTTCAGGTCGTCGATCCCGAAGTCCTTGGACTTCTTCAGAAGGGCTTCGGCCACGGTCCTCAGCCGCTCCGCCGGTGTCTTCGCGGACATGGCCTTGTCCAGGATGGGCGACCGCGCCTTAGGCTTCCTCCGAGCCGGAGGTTTCGCGCCGCCCCCTCGAAGGGCCGCATTGACCTCCGCGACCGTCTCGGCGAGCTCCATCGGCGAGTCGGTCTGATACTTCACGCTCCGCCTGTGGACCTTGATCTCGCGACCGCATTGGCAGGTCGTGGTCTTCCTCTTCGTCTCGACCCCTTTGGCCATGCCGCACCGCGGACAGACGATCACACCGTACTTCGCTCGAACCACCGCCGATCCTTGTTCAGAACGACCTTAGCTCCTTCTCGAGCATCTTCAGGTCAGGCTCTGGGAGCGTGAGGGGACTGACGGGGGCGATGAGGGTCGAGTCCGTCACCGCGATCCTGTCGTTGATGTGTTGGAGCAGCTTCAGGACCTTCGTGAAGCCGTTCTGCGAGACGAGGTACTCGAGGCCCGACAGGAGGACCATGCAGCCCTTGTTCTCCGTTATGAAGGTCTTCACGTCCGAGTAGAGCAGTGCGAGGTTCGACGGGTCCCTCGAATAGGCCTTCTCCTGGTCCATCGAGAGCCACAGGAACGGGACGCCCTTGAGCTCCCAGCGGTCCTTGACCTTCTCAGGGTACTCTCTCGTCACGCACAGGCACGGGGTCCCGTGCTTCGAGGCGTCGACGAAGATGTCGTACGCCTGGTCCGGGATCTCCTCCTTGATGATGTACGAGTAGCCCGGCTGGAGGTTGTACTTCCTCACGGCCTCCGGCTCCACCACCTTGGTCGGGCGCAGGGGATCGACGACCTCGTAGACCTGCATGACGCATGCCATGTACCCGCCGCTGACGCACTCCACCTCGTCCACCTCGTACCGCTTCCCAATAAGTTGCGAGACGATGCCGGAGAGGTAGCCCCTGGCGAAGTCGCACGTCTTGCCCTCCTTCGCCTCGACCGACTCCTCGAGGTTGACGATCATCTCGCTCTCCTGGAGCGAGTCGATCTTGATCCGGCTGAGTCCTCCTTCCATCCAGACCGGCTCGATCACCGACTTCATCTCAGCGAGGGAGCCACACGAAAGGCCGAAGCTCTCGACGAGCGCGCGGCCGCACCTCTGGCCGTACCTGTAGAGCATGAGCCTCGCCCTCTGGTCCCCCTCTACGATCTCAAGCTCCTCCCTGAGATGCGCGAGGGCGATCCCCGGCATCACGAAGAACGCCATCGGCTTCAACCGACCGCCTCCAGGAGCTTCTTCCCCATCTCGGAGAAGGCAAGTTCGACGTTCTGCCCGGTCTTCGCCGATGTCTCGAGCACAGAACAGCCGACCGACTTCCCGAAGGACTCGAGTTCGCCGAGGCTGTACCTCTTCTCGAGGTCCGACTTGTTCCCGAGCACGATGACCGGCATCTCCCCCACAACCGACCTGAAGCTCCCGAGCCAGGACTTGAGGCTCTTTATTGTTTCCGGCCGGGTCAAATCGCAGACGGCGAAGGCTCCGGCGGCTCCTCGGTAGTAGGCCTCGTGCAGCGACTCGTGGCTCTTCTGGCCGAGTATGTCCCATATCATGAGGTCTATCTCGGAGCCCTGGACGTTGATGGTCTTCTTGGACACCTTTGTGCCGAACGACATGAGGTACTTGTCGTCGAAGACATCGAAGACGTACCTCCGTACGAGGCTCGTCTTGCCGACCGCTCCGTCGCCGAGCAGACAGAGTTTGATGATGTACTTCCCCTCGGGCATTCTAGAACAACACCAGCTAATGCGTCGGAGTCTATTTAACGGTTCAGAGTTCGCTCACTCGCTCGGCCGAGGCCGAGCCAGTCAGCGACAGAAAGACTATCAGCGCGGGAACTCTTACAGCTCGACGGTGGGACGGGCTTGAGCGGGGACGCGGGGAAGGAATCCCGGGTAATCAAAACGGAGAAGCTGCGGAAGCAGTTCGGCGACCTCGTTGCCGTCTCAGGGCTCAATCTCGAGATCGAGAAGGGCCAGCTATACGGACTCATAGGCCCCAACGGTTCTGGAAAGACGACGGTCATCAAGATGCTCGTCGGCCTTCTCCGACCGACATCGGGGAAGGCGCAGGTCCTCGGAGAGAGCGTCCCAGTCAAGGAGAGCATCGCGAAGATGGGCTACATGCCCCAGGAAATGGCGATCTATTCCGACCTCACAGTCCACGAGAATATCGAGCTCTTCGGGCAGCTGTATTCTATGGGTTCTGAATCGCTTGAGAAGAGAGAGAACGAACTCCTGAAGATGGTCGACCTGTCAGGCAGGAGAGACAGCCTGGTGGCGCATCTCAGCGGCGGGATGAAACACCGGGTTTCTCTTGCTTGCGCCCTCATTCACGATCCGGAGGTCGTCTTCCTCGACGAACCTACTGTGGGCGTAGACCCGGAGCTGCGCGCAGGATTCTGGGAATACTTCGCCAATCTCAAGGCCTCAGGAAAGACCATCGTGCTCACGACTCACTACATGGATGAGGCCGTGAGGTGTGACACCGTTGGGATGATGCGGACCGGCGACCTCATCGGGGAGGGCAGCCCGAAAGATCTTATGCGCACGGCGTCGGCTCCAGATCTGGAATCCGCATTCCTGAACTTCGCGAGGAGGCCAGCCATATGAGACTGGACCGCGTACTGGCAATCGCCCGAAAGAATCTCAGGGGGCTCAAGCACGACAAGCGCACCGTCGGGTTCCTCGTGCTGATGCCGTTGCTCATGATCACGATTTTCGGCTACACCTTCGGTGGGGACGTGAAGAACCTCAGCGTGTACGTAGTCAATCTCGATGACGGCAGCGTATCGTATTCAATCACCGACGACCTGAGAACTCGGGAGACACTGGATGTCAACGTGATATACTCCCAATCGACGCCTCTGATCGACCCCGTAGCCTATTCAATCGACAAGGTGAAGGACGCCGAGATATGCGCAGCCATCATCTTTGGGCAGAACTTCACTAGAGACGTCCGGAGCGCCACCGCGAATCTGAAGAACGGGACCCTCGTCCCTCCCGGGAGCTTCTCAGTGTACATCGACGGCACCAACCCCAACATAGTGACAGCGGTCATGAACGATCTTCAGATATCGATCCAGAAGATCCTGACATCTGCGGACTTCGGCATCCGTTCTCCTATAGTCGTGAGCCCGATCCTGGTCTACGGCCAGGGGGCCGAGTTCATCGACTTCTTCGCTCCTGGAGTGATGGGGTTGGCGGCCATGATGGTCACCTTCATGCTTTCGATCATCTCGTTCGTGCACGAGAGGAGCGGGTTCACCCTCGACAGGCTCTTGAGCACGCCAGTGACCGAGGGCGAGATAGTCGCCGGATACGCACTCGCATTCGGATTCGTCGCGCTCGTACAATCAGTTGTCATCCTTCTCGCAGCCATCGGACTGTTCGGCATAACGGTACAAGGCAACATCCTACTGGTACTGCTCATGATATTCATCTTCGGTATCGGGAGCCAGGGCCTCGGATTCCTCCTCTCGTCGGTCGCGAGGACGGAGTTCCAGGCCGTGCAGTTCCTTCCGCTGATCCTGTTCCCCTCGATCCTGCTATCAGGGGTCTTCTGGCCGCTCGAGGCAGTGCCTCTTATTCTGAGACCGATCTCGTACTTCATACCGCTGACCTACGCAGTCGAAGGGTTGAGGTCCGTCATGATAAGGGGCTGGGGCTTGGACGGCATTTGGCTCCAGCTCTCGGTGCTAGTGGCATTCGCAGTCGTTATGTTGCTCCTCAGCACTTGGGCCCTCAAGAGGAGGAAGTAGAATTGCCCGGACCGAGGCCGAGGGTGATCTTCGTCAGCGACGGGCACGAGATAACCCATCGGCAGATGGAGGCGCTCGCAGCGCTCAATGCCAAAGGCAGCATGAAGAAGGCTGCCACCTTCCTCGGACTGTCGACACCAGTATTACATAAGTACATACGCGAGATCGAGGAGAAGTCGGACCTGCGTCTGGTCTCGTCGACGAGCCGCGGAAGCCGGCTCACCCCAGAAGGGATCGAGCTCCTGGACCGGTTCAAGGCGTACGAGCTGAGGCTCGACGACCACCCCGAGGTCCTCAAGGTCGCGGGAACCGTCGTCTCCGAAACGGCCCTTCTCACCGCGGCGACCATGCTGTCCGATCTCAGGAAGCCGGTGCAGATTCTCATCGGGACCGACGAGACGAATCTCCACATGGCCGACGAGAAGCGCCTCGATGCGGTCATCCTGGACGATGCTGCCATCGCGATGGACCGCTCGCCCGATCTCGAGAGCACCGAGGTGGGCACCGACCAGCTCGTGCTCAGGGACAACGGGAACAACTACGCGAGGCTCGGGTTCGGGGCCCAGAGACTGGGGTTCAGGTACCTCACGGGGATGGGCATCCCGCACGAGATCGACCGCATCATCTACGAGCCCTCCATGGTGGACCACACCGACCTCAGCTACTTCGTCAACAAGAGCCTCGTCAGGGCGGGCAAGATCAAGGCCTCCGGGGGCAAAGACCAGTCGTGGTCGACGCACTCCATCGTCGCCCTGAGATGCACGGAGCACGAGGACCTCCCCCTGTTCTTGGAGGAGGCCAAGGAAGCATGGGTTTATCGGAAAGGGTAACGCTTAACCCTTAACAGCAAAACCGCTAAATACCGCGCATGCAGTAGTCCTGCCCGGTGATAGTTCTGGCAGAAGCGAAGGAGCCAAACCCGGAATTCACGCGCAAGGTGATTGAGGCAGGGGGCAAGACCGTGAACCTCTGCTTCCAATGTGGGACATGCACCGGCAGCTGCCCCTCGGGGCGGCAGACGGCGTTCAGGGTGAGGAAGGTCGTGAGGAGAGCCCAGCTGGGGTTCGAGGACGACGTCCTCCCGTCGGACGACCTTTGGCTGTGCACGACCTGCTACACGTGCTACGAGAGATGCCCGCGGGGCGTGGAGATCGTCGACATAATCATGGCGCTCAGGAACATGGCCGTCAAGAAGGGCCACATGGCCGAGCAGCACAGGAAGGTCGCGGAGCTCATCTCCAAGACGGGCCACATGGTGTCCCTCAGGGAAGAGGACAAGGCCCTGAGGGCGAAGCTCGGGCTGGACGCGATCCCGCCGACGGTCCTCTCGGACCCGAAGGCCCTTGAAGAGGTCAAGAAGATCGCGACCATATGCGGGTTCGACAAGCTGGTTGTCGCTCAGGGAGGGAAGTGAGATGGCGAAGTACGGATTCTTCCTCGGGTGCATCATGCCCCTGAGGTACCCCGGCATCGAGAGCTCCACCCGGGAGGTCATGAAGTCCCTAGGGGTGGAGCTGGAAGACCTCAAGGGCGCGAGCTGCTGCCCCGCTCCGGGAGTGACGCGCTCGTTCGACCAGAACTACTGGCTCGCGATGGCCGCGAGGAACCTCGCCATCGCCGAGAAGCAGGGCGTGGACGGAGTCCTCACGATATGCAACGGGTGCTTCGACACGCTGTTCGAGACCGCGCACAAGCTGAACCACGACCCCGAGCTGCGGAAGAAGGTCAACCAGATCCTGAAGAACGCGACGGGGACAGAGTACAACGGCACCGTGAACGTCCGACACTTCGTCGAGCTGCTCTATCGGGACGTCGGGCTCGAGGCGATCAAGTCCAAGGTCAAGGGGGGCAAGAACCTGAAGGCGGCCGTGCACTACGGATGCCACTTCCTGAAGCCGTCCAACATCAAGAAGATCGACGACGCGGAGAGGCCCCACGTGTTCGACGACATCGTCGAGGCGGCTGGAATGACCAGCGTCCCGTACAAGGACAAGGGCATGTGCTGCGGCGCGGGCGGTGGTGTCAGGGCAAGAACCCCGGATGTCGCGATCAAGATGACCGCGGAGAACCTGAAGAACATGCAGGCCGCGGGCGTCGACGTCATCGTGGACTGCTGCCCGTTCTGCCACCTGCAGTACGACGTCAGCCAGGTCCAGTTGAAGGACCTGCCGACCAAGATACCGGTGCTGCACCTGTCGCAGCTCCTTGGACTGGCGTTCGGCCTGCCGCGCGAGAAGCTCGGGCTGGAAGTGCACCAGACCAAGGTAAACCTCTAGACATTTTCAGAGGCGGTCTGGAGATGCACGTCGCGAGGCTCGTGGCCATAACCGAGCTCAGGAACGTACCTCCGGACATCCGTCCTTTCGTCGATTTCAGGGCCGCGGTCGAGGACCGAAAGGTGGAGGAGACCGAACAGGTCGCGATTCTCAACATCGACACGACGACCTGCTACATCCCGGTCTTCCTCAAGGACCCCCCGTCGGTCGCGCAGCTCGAGGAGGAGCTGGAACGTCAGGACGCGAAGCTCACAGCGGATTCGAAGGAGGCGCTCGCCCGGCATTTGAGAGCATAACGGCGGACACCGGCCAAAGTCCTTATACCCACCGTTGTACTAACCGTGGCAGACCGGACACGAGAGGAGCTGACTCGGATGAGCAGGGAACTCTACAAGTGCTTCGCGTGCGGGAAGATTTACACCGACGAGAAGAGCGCGCTAGCCTGCCACAACGCACCGATCCAGAAGGTCCTTAGGACCGACGAGGCCAAGGAGAAGCCGAGGTTCCTGGGCAACTGAGAGAGCGTCCGGCCCGTTCCGGAAGGGCATCACGCCAAGGGGACCAGGGAACATGCCACTAGAGGATTTGCTGACGGACATCGACAAGGCTTGGCCGAATCACCTCAGACGCACGCGGGACCTTCTGAAGATCCCGAGCGTGTCCTTCACAGGCGAGGGGATACGGGCATCCGCGGACGCCTTGCAGGCCTTGATCGAGAAGCTGGGCGTTAAGGCCGGGCAGTACAGGGCCTCCGCCAAGAGCCATCCGCTCGTCCACGGATACTTGGACGCTGGCGCCGAGCAGACCGTCCTGATGTACGGGATGTACGACGTACAGCCGGTCGGCGACTTGGAGCTGTGGGACTATCCGCCGTTCGCCGCCACCATCACGAACAGGCGCGGCAGGGAGGTCCTGATCAACCGCGGGGTCTACAACTCGAAGGCGTCCCTCACGGGGTCCTTGCTCGCCATCGAGACGATGCTCAACAGGGACGAGATGCCCGTCAATGTGCGGTTCCTCTTCGAGGGCGAGGAGGAGCTAGGCGGTCAGAGCCTCCCCAAGTACGTCATGAAGAACAAGCTCGTCCTCTCGAAGGCGGACGCTGCCTTCGGGTTCGATTACTGCGAGAACGACAAGGGTGTCCCAGTCGTCACCGCGGGCATGAAGGGCTGCCTGTTCTTCGACCTCATCACCGACGGAGTGAACCAAGGAGGGCCGCCGAACGAGATTCACAGCAGCGACGCGGTGTGGGTTCAGAGCCCGGTCTGGAGGCTGGTGAAGGCCATCTCGACCCTCGTGGACGAGAACCAGAGGCCTGTCGTCGATGGGATCTGGGATACGGTGAAAGGGCCTGACGCGGAGGACAAGGCGCTCATCAAGGCCCTGGCGAAGCGCATCGACCTGGACGCGTACAGGGACAGCCTCGGGGTAGAGCACTTCAAGATCAAGGGGTCCAAGGAGGAACTGCTGACGAGCTACATGTTCGACCCCTCGCTGAACATATGCGGGATCGAGGCGGGCTACAACGACGTCGGCACGAAGACAGTCCTCCCGTCGCATGCGGAGGTCAAGATCGACATCCGCCTAGTGCCGGACATGAAGGTCGAGGACACGATCGCAAAGGTCATGGCCCACCTCAGGAAGAGGGGGTATAACGACATCAAGGTGAGGAGGTACGAGGACTACCCGTACACCAAGGTGCCGGCGCACGAGGCCCCCATGAGGGCCACGATCGACGGCATGAAGGCCCTCGGGAAGGACCCCGAGGTGTGGCCGATGACGGCCGGGTCGGCGCCGTTCTATCTGTTCAGCGACGTTCTGAAGGTGCCGTGGGGCGGCGCGGGGCTCGGCCAAGGAGGCAACGCTCACGCACCGAACGAGTACGCGGTCGTCAGCACGATGAAGGACTTCGAGAAGAGCGTGGTCGCCACGCTGTGGGAGTTCGCGAACCAGAAGAGTTCAGACTAGTATCTGAGAGCCCCGGAGATCGAGCTGGCAGGACCTCGCATACTATTAATATCGCGGGGTCCGATTTCGTCCGCCAATTGGCCCTTCCGAGACGATCTCCTGTTGGCGGAGTAGGGCATGGGGTCAAACATGAGACTGTCAAATGGCAGAGGATGTCGCGCACTTTCCGTCATGGCAGTCGCGAGCCTTGTGATGACTGCGCTGCCACTGATTTCAGACATCTCGTTCTCCAACAACGCTGCGGGCATCGGCGGCGATGTCGTTAGGGTAGGGCAACTTGTCGAGATAGGCATCTGGAACCCGCTGAGCGTGCAGACCCAGGAGGAACGAGTCGCCGCCTACCTCGTCTACAGCTGCCTGTTCACATACGACGAGGACTGGAACGGACCCGTCGAGGACCTCGCAAGGTCGTGGAACCAGACGATCCATGCGGACGACACCATGACCACTTGGGTCAACATCACGAATGAGGCCTACTTCAGGACCGCGGCGAATCCGCTGGACACGTCCCACCAGCTGACCGCGAGCGATGTCTCGTACACATATCAGCTGATACTCGATAACGCTGGCAGTACGTGGGAATCCCGGCTCACGAACGTGACCGATGTGGTCGCAGTCGACGCCTTCACCGTGAGGATCGATACCGATTATCCCAAGGCGACGCTGCTGGACGACCTGGCGGGCATACCGATAGTACCTCAGTACTTGTGGAGCGTGGATGCCGCCCTTCAGGATGACCCCTACGCCGCCATTTTGCCAGGCCAGGGAGCCGGGACAGGACCGTTCCTGTTCGACTCGTGGGAAAAGGGCGTGGACTGCCAATTCGTGACCGCACCGACCTATCACGGTTCGCGAATCGGGAGGGAGGTTAAGATCGACGGCGTGGTGTACACCGTCTATCCCGATTCCGCCGCGCTCGCGCTGGCCATGAACGACGGGACCGAGGATGTGGCGACATTTGCTGAGGACTTCGACAACTACGTGAACGTCCTGGGAGGGGGAGGCGCGAAGGTCCACGTCATCAAGCAGCCCATCTGGGAGGCCGGCATCACCGACATCGCGATCAACGCCATTCCCGTCGAGTTCAGATCGACCGGGTACTCCGATGGATGGGACCAGAAGGACAAGGGCGGCAAGCTCTTCCTGCTGGACCCGTGGGTCCGCAAGGCCATCATGATGACCCTTGACAAGAACAGCATAGCGGACGACATCATGTTCGGGCTTTCCACCATGGCGGATTCCGTCATCCAACCAGACTACTGGCACAAGAAGATCGACAATCAGGTCACGTTCGATCCTGCAGGCGCGAAGCAGCTCCTCATCGATCACGGCTATGTCGATATCGACTCGGACGGGGTCCTCGAGGTGACCGAGGACTCGATGTCGTATGCGAACGGCTGGGCCGCGGTCGGGGACAAGCTTTCCGACATACGATGCCAAGCATCCGACACGGACCCGACCTGGGGGATCATCGCGGAGAGATGGGTCGGCTGGGCGAGGCAGGCCGGGCTCGGGTTCACGGCCATCGTCGAGAACCAGATTAGCATGACCAACCAGGTCTGGTACAAGGCGTACTACGACATCTGGATATGGCATTGGAGCTGGGATCCTGAGCCGCTGGAGTCCGCTCTTGGCGTCTGGAACACGGACCAGCTGCACCCTGGAGGGGACAACTGCCAGATGCCCATGGGTCCGTGGTGGTTTGGCCCCTTGAACAGCACGCTCTCCCCGACGGGTGAGGCGTACTCCTCCTACGACGAGAACTTCTCCCTGGCCCTCAGGACCATGGACAAGGCGGACCGGAAGGTCATAGTAGACAGACTTCAGCAGTGGCTCTACGACTCGTACTGCGAGAACCCCCCGGTCTACGACATCGGGCTCCACGCTTACACGGACTACAGGTATGACGGCTGGGGGAACTGGACGGATCACCCCGGGAGGTCCGTGCGTTCCGGCCTGCTTTGGCTGTGGTTCGACCTCCATCCAGCGGCGAACCGCTCACCCTTCTTCAATGTCCCTCCAGCTGCCGCGTACGACGTGGTGAAGGATTCCCCGAAGACCTTTTCTGTGATCGCGTCGGACCCGGACGGCGACCCGCTCCTGATCAACTGGACTTTCGGGGACGGAGCGACCTCCCAGAGCCAGCTCGGCGGCGACACCTCAATCCCGCAACTGGTGTCGGCCACGCACACCTACACATCGCTCGCAACCAGCCTGAACATGACCGTCTCGCTGTGGGACAACCAGACCGGGCACGAACTGACAATCCCCTCCAAGGTGAACGTCATATCGACCCCGAACCTGGGACCCGTCATCGTGAGCACCTACACGTCGGCGTCGTCGACGAACTACATCGGAGTACCTTTGACCTGGAGTGTGGTGGCGCGGGATGTGGAATCGGGATCTTCGCACTTCGGCCTCTTGATCACATGGTCTTGGGGGGACGGAACCTTCGACGTGTTCTTGAAGCATCCCCTGAAAGACAACCTCGCCTATAACGACACCAGGGAGCACTCGTGGACGACCCCGGGAACCTACGCTGTCGAGGTGTCTGTATGGGACGGCTTTGACGTGGAGTCGAATACGCTCCACAACGTGACATGGTCAAAGCAGTGCAAGATCATCGAGAACACGGCCCCGAGCAACCCGCTCATCTCGTCGATCGAGGGGATTGAAGGCATTCCTGTGCCGTGCCAGGCGGTCTCAACCGATGCCGATCCTGACGGACTGAGGTTCACCTGGGATTGGGGAAACGGATCCTACACGGTGAACGATTGCCCGACCAGCGCTGGAGAGCCGATGACTTCCTCGGTCTCGCACATGTGGACTGCCGTCGGTAACTACGCGGTGATAGTGACCGCGGACGATGGGCAGGGACACAACTCATCTTCCGGCACTGTTGCGCACATAGGGGCGGTCGGCACGCCCGTTCCCCCATGTTCAATCTCGCTCACCGTGTTCCCGAGCATGCGCAAGGCTGGCAGCGAGATATGGGTCAACGTGAGCGCATCCGACGCCAACCAAGATGCTCTGTCCGTCTACTTGGACTTCGAGGACGGGGGAAGGGCCGCGGGAGCGACCTCAGGCGGAACGATGGGACTCCAGTACGTCAACGTCTCGCACGTCTACTCCGATGCGGGAACCTACACGATCACCGTCCATGTGAATGACAGCTATCCTGACGGGAGCCACAACATCACCTCGTTCTTCAACGTGGACATCCTGATCGCCAACAATCCCCCGATATTCTCACTGCAGTCGACCTACACCGCTTTCTACAATCGGACTTTCGGGATCGCCCCCGTGACGATAAGCGACGAGGACGGCGATGCCTTGACAGTCTGGTACGACTGGGGCGACGGATCCGTACTCACACGGGGCAATGCGACCTGTGGGGCGGTCCACATCTTCAACAGGACCGCGACCTATGTCATCACCGTCTCCGTGAACGACAGTTGCGGACACAACGTGACGCAGACCGCCGAAGTGACGGTGACGGAAGGCAACCTCAAGCCGACCATAGAGAGTTGGACTCTGGCTCCGCTGATGCCGAGGTATCTGACCGGCCGGACGATCTGGTTCAACGTGACGGTGAAGGACTACGAGGGCGATACGGTGACCGTGACCGTCGATTTCGGCGATGGCAGCTCGCTCGCGAAGAAGCAGGTGACGCTTCTGCCGGCTGCCAACTCCAGCATCCAGACATTCACGCACAAGTTCTCGGTAGCGAACGCCACCGGGTACACGGTGTGCGTGAAGGTCATGGACGGCATGGACCATTCGAACATGACCTGGGCCTCGCACACCGCGAACGTCATAGTCGACGAAGGAAGAGCAGAAGGAGGGCTGAGCGGCGCGGCCGTCCTGGGAGTGGGGGTCACGGCAGCGGTCGCAGTCGTGGCGGCGACATGGTTGGTGACGAAGCGCAGGAAAGGGCGGATGCAGGATGGCTCGCCGACGGAGAGGCCCCCGAAGTCCGAGCCTCCGGAATCGGAGCGATAGTGCCTGTGGGCACTGCCTCCGATTGAGCCTGCGTGGCCCTGCCAGTCGTCTGAGTGCCATCGAGTTGTCCTCAGCAACGTTTTAATATGGAAATCGGTTATCGAGCATCCCTAGGTCTACGAGAGGTAATCGATTGCCGCCGAAGCAGAGAGCAGCCGCAAAGAAGGTCAAGGACAAGTGGAGGGCGAAGGAGTGGTACAAGGTATTCGCCCCTGAGATGTTCAGCAAGATGCAGCTCGGAGAAACCCCTGCCGACTCCCCGGAAGGAGTAATGGGCAGGATCACCGAGGCGACGGTCCAGGACCTCACCGGCGACTTCTCGAAGATGCACATCAAGCTCAAGTTCAAGGTCAGCAACGTCGCGGGCCTGGATGCACACACGATCTTCGCGGGGCACGACCTCACCAGTGACTATGTGAGGCGGCTCACGCGCAGGAAGAGGACGAAGACCGACGTGGTGGTCGACGTGACGACCAAGGACGCCTGGGATATTCGGGTGAAGCCCATGGCCGTCTCTGAGCAGCGCATCCAGGCGTCCCAGGAGACTGCCATCAGGACCATCATGCAGCAGGAGTGCAAGGTCGCGGCATCCGAGGCCACCATCGGGGAGTTCGTCAGGATGCTCATCATGGGAGAGCTGGCGAAGAGGATCTCCGACGCCTCCAAGATCATCGTCCCGATCAAGAGGATAGAGATACGCAGGAGCGAGGTGACCAAGGCCGGGAAGATGCCGGAGCCTGGCGAGGCGCCCATCACAGCGCCGCCGACGGAGCCCGAGGAGCCGGCCGCGCCGGAAGCGCCCGCCCCTGAGGCCCCGCCTGCGGAGGCGGCACCTGTGCCTGCGCCCGAGGCCGTCGAGCAGACGCCGCCGGCGGAACCTGCGGAAGAGAAGAAGGAAGAGTGAGCGCGAGAGCGCTTTTCCCAAAAGTCGGGGTGGCTCAGTCTGGTGGAGCGTCGGACTCATAGGGAGAGTTGTTGACCAGATGCTCCTAGGAAATCCGAAGGTCGCGGGTTCGAACCCCGTCCCCGACACCAATAATGCGACAGCATTATTGCCAGGTACCTGATTTTCCGGCGAGGAGTGCACGATGAGGATCATCATATACACGGGCAAGGGCGGGGTCGGCAAGACCTCCGTCGCAGCCGCCACTGCCCTTCGCTCCGCCTCGCTCGGCTACCGCACCGTCCTCATCTCGACGGACTCAGCGCACAGTCTCTCCGACGCTCTGGAGCAGCAGCTGTCAGGGAAGATATCGCAGATCGCGAAGAACCTCGACGGCATCGAGGTCGACATCCAGCACGAGCTCGAGACGAGGTGGGTCGAGATCCAGAGATTCTTCTCGGACTTCCTATCGTCGCAGGGGATGGACAGCGTGACGGCGCAGGAGATGGCCGTCTTCCCGGGCATGGAGCTGATGTCCGCGCTGTTCTACGTCGACGAGTGGGCGCAGAAGGGGATGTACGATGTCGTCGTCATGGACACGGCGCCCACGGCCGACACCCTCAGGTTGCTTTCCTTCCCGGAGATCGCGAACTGGTACTTCGACCGCCTTTTCGGGATCGTCAGGAACATTCTCAAGATAGCGCGAGCGACCGTTGGGCGCGTGGTATCGATGCCCCTGCCGTCCGAGCGCTTCCTCGACGACCTAGAGGAGCTCGAGGAGCGACTCAGGCGCGTGCGCGAGCTTCTGATCGCCTCGAACAAGACCTCGGTCAGGCTCGTCATCAACCCGGAGAAGATGGTCATCACGGAGACCCAGCGCGCATACACCTACCTGTGCCTCTACGGATACACTGTCGAGAGCCTCGTCATAAACAGGATCATCCCGAAGGAGGCGTGCGGGCAGCATTTCTTCGACGAGAAGTGCAAGGAACAGGAGAAGTACCTCCAGATGATCGACGAGATCTTCTCACCTCTGAAGATGCTCAGGGCCGAACTTCTGCCGCGCGAGGTCCTAGGCATCCGCTCCCTGGAGGCGCTCGCGGACCAGATCTTCGGGAAGAGCGACCCAACAGAGATCTACTCGACCCAGTCCCCGATGCAGATATACGACGAGGACGGGAAGGCGGTGCTGGCCATCAGGATGCCGTTCCCCATGAACCAGAAAGTAGAGCTTTATACGCGCGGAGACAATCTCACGCTGCAATTAGGCGCTTTCAAGAAATCAATCAGCCTGCCATACTCCCTCGCCAGCAAGAAGGTCCTGGGGGCGGACCTCGAGGATGGATGGCTGAAGATCAGGTTCGAAGGTGAGGTACATGCGCGAAAAGGAAAGGCTGGAAAAGGGGTTCGAGGCCGCAAGAAGACTTGAGAGGCACATGGAGGAGATCGCCACCAGTGTGGCGACAAAGGAGACCATGACTCATTTCGTGAACGCGGGCACGGAGATGATGAACGCCGCGAACGATATGCTGAAGCAGATGGAGGTCCCGGAGGCGTCGATGCAGCGCATCCACAAGGCCCAGAAGGAGGTCCTTCTGGCGGTCAGGAGTTCTATCGACGTCGTCCTGAAGGAGATTGACAAGGACCTTGAGGAGCACCCGAGGCACGAGCTCAAGAAGATCGAGGTCAGGCGTAAGAAGTAGCGGATGCCAAACCGCCGGTAAGACCACATCTTTTTTAGGGGTATTTCGTTACAGATTAGTCATAGCCACATTCGGCATTTGGGGCTGAGATACCATGACCAAGATGTTGGTTCCGTACCCTGAGAACTGCACAGGCTGCAGGTTTTGCGAGATGGCATGCACTATCTACCACGAGGGCAAGGTCAACCATGCAGCCGCGCGGCTGCAGGTGCACCGGAGGAACGTGAAGCTCGACTTCCCGTCGGTGTGCACTCACTGCGTCTCATGCGCGGAGGACTGCTGCGTCGATGCGTGCCCGACCGGGGCCATCAAGAAGGTGGAAGGCCGCGTCGTCGTGGACCAAGACGAGTGCACAGCCTGCGGGACGTGCGTCGAGGTCTGCCCGTTCGGAGTGATGAGGATGGAGGACAAGGCGTACAATTGCGACCTCTGCGGGGGCGACCCGACTTGCGTCAAGTTCTGCCCGACCAAGGCGATAGTCTACGAGGAGCCGAAGCCCGAACAATACGAGAAGGTCAAGAAGCTGCTGGAGGTGGAGGGATGAAGGGCTACTGCGGCAAGATCCTCAAGGTCGACCTCACCAAGAGCAAGCCCTCCGTGCAGACCTTCGACGAGAAGCACGCGAGGAAATTCCTCGGCGGCCAGGGGTTCGCGGTCGAGATAGTCTACCACGGAGTCCCGAAGGGCGCGGACCCGCTCGGGCCGGACAACGTCCTGGCCATCGCGGGCGGTCTGTTCGACGGCTATCCCGTCCCCACGGGCGGCAAGGTGGCCTTCGCGGCGAAATCCCCGGCGACCAACACCCTCGCGGAGAGCATCATGGGCGGGTCCATCGGACCTGAGCTGAAGCACGCAGGGTACGACGCGCTCGAGGTCACGGGCAAGTCCGGCTCTCCAGTCTACATCTTCATCGAGGACGACAGGGTCGAGATCAACGACGCGGCGGACCTCTGGGGGAAGGACACCAGGGTCACACCGGAGACACTCAAGAAGAGGCACGGGTGGGACGTCAAGGTCGCGTGCATAGGCGTGGCCGGCGAGAAGCTGTCCAAGATCGCGTGCATCGACTGCGACGACCGGCAGTCCGGCAGAGCCGGGCTCGGAGCGGTCATGGGCTCAAAGAACCTCAAGGCCATCGTCGTCAGGGGCACCAAAGACCTCGTCCCTGCAGACCCTAAGAAGCTGCTGGAGATTGCGCTCAGGTACCAGAAGATCTACGAGGCGGCGCCGTCGTTCATCGAGGACACGAAGTACGGCACCGGCGAATTCCTAGGCTGGGTGAACAAGGAGAAGGGAGTCTTCCCGACTCGGAACTGGCAGGAGAGCGTGTTCAAGGAGCGTGAGAAGATAGACCCGTACTACTGGGCCCCGAGGTACGTCACGAAGAACAAGGCGTGCTTCTCGTGCACGAAGCCCTGCGGGAAGCTGTTCGAGGTCAAGACAGGCAAGTTCGCGGGAGTGGCGATCGACGGCATCGAGTACGAGACGCTCTATTCCCTTGGCGGACAGTGCGGGAACGCGGACGTCGAATCCGTGGCCAAGGCCAACGAGCTCTGCGACCTGCTCGGCATGGACACCATCTCGGCCGGGGTCACGGTCGGCTTCGCGATGGAACTGATGCAGCGCGGGATCATCACGGAGAAGGAGGTCGGATTCCCGCTGACCTTCGACAACGCCTCTGACGCGGTCCCGAAGATGATAGAGATGATGGGGAACAGGAGCGGGTTCGGCGATGTTCTTGCAGACGGAGTCAAAGTCGCTGCGAAGAGGATCGGCAAGGGCTCGGAGAGATACGCGATCCACACCAAAGGCCTGGAGCCGCCCGCCTACGATGTCCGCGGCATGAAGGGCCACGGGCTGGCTTACATGACCTCGACACGGGGCGCATGCCACTTGAGGGCGGGATTCTATGCCCCTGAACTCGTGGGCAAGTTCTGGAAGTGGGAAGGCATTGACAGGTTCTCGACCGCGAACAAGGGGTACATGGTCTCGCAGACCGAGAACTTCATGTGCGTCTACGACTCGGTGGGGCTCTGCAAATTCTCGAGAGGGTTCTTCCTGATCGCGAAGCTCCCGGAGGTCATCGAGGCGATCACCGGCATGACCTACACCGAGGACGAGTTGCTGAAGATCGGCGAGAGGGTCCACAACATGAAGGGCGCGTTCAACGTACGCGAAGGGGTGACCAGGAAGGACTGGCTGCTGCCGCCGAGGATCCTTGAGGAACCGATCGTCGACGGGCCGTCGAAGGGTTCGAAGATCTCCGTCGAGGAGATGAACCTCATGCTCGACGACTACATGAAGGCCCGCGGATGGAAGAGCGACGGAACACCGACGCCGGAGAAGATGGCTGAGCTCGGAATCGACTAGGTCGCCAACTCTTCTGAAAACCATTTCCCGCTTTTCAGATCATCTTTATGGTCTCGGCGAGCTCGTCCAACTTCTTGATCGCTAGCTCGTGGTCGCCTCTCTTCGGAACCACTGCGACAATGAGCGCCTTCCTGCCGGCTCCCACCACGATCATCTTGGCGTCTTCAGCCTCGACGATGACGTGTTGGGGCGTCCCGACGCGGAGCTCGGAATTGGCGGTCGACGCTGCTCCGAGCAGCGTCGCGCACATGATCGCGAAGGTCTCCATCGACACGCCGTCGGGGACGTCCGCCGATATCACTAGGCCGTCCCTGCTGACGACTGCGGAGGCTAGCGCGCCGCAGCTCTGTCTCAGTCCCTTGAGCGCCGGTTTCAGTTCCATGCTCACTCGCTCCCGATCGGTTCGACCTTGAACACGCAGTGCTTGTCGCCCTTGCTGACGCACTCGATCTCTTCGCAGTGCAGCTTCCGGTGGGCCTGCGCCTCGTAGATTCTCCTGATGATGCCCCTGAGCCTGTGACAAGTCGCTGCCCCATTCGCGGTCTGAGCCGCCTCGATCGAGCCTTCGGCTACCGCCGTCGACTCCTGGAAGATGACGTTGTCCACCCAGCCCCTAGCCCTCAGGAGGTTGCCGCAGATCGCGAAGTACTTCTCAGGTTCCTGGAGCGCGATCTTCGATATCTCCTCTCCCAGGATCATGCCTTCCCTGAAGAACAATCCGTAGCAGGCCTGGGACATGACGCCCTCGTAGAGCTTTCTTATCTCCTCGAACTCAGATTGAGAAAGCTTCACGAACTTCATGGGGGTCGTCTTAGCAATTTGTGTTGAGCATATATAAGGTTTGGTGCATGGGTGTCAAGCCAGTCGGCACGACAACAGCCCAACCCTTGTCTTCCGAAAGGGTTTTTTGTGGGCTCCTCCATCAGCGGCAGGACAACGATGTACACCGATGGGGAGGGCGAGCTTGCAGTCAAGATTGCCAGGGCCGTCGTCGAGAGCCATGTGAAGAAGACGAAGGCCCCCGATTTTGAGCTTCCCGAGATATTCAAGAGGAAGTCCGGGGTGTTCGTCACGTTGACCACCTTTCCGGACGACGACCTCAGGGGATGCATCGGATATCCGGAACCTGTCGCGCCACTGATCGAGGCCCTCAGAGACGCCGCCGTGAGTGCTGCGTCACGAGATCCCCGGTTCCCCCCTGTGCGCGAGAACGAGCTGAAGAGGATAAGGGTCGAGGTGAGCCTTCTCACGCCGCCCGAGGAGATCAAGGTGAAGAAGCAGAGGGAGTTCCTCGCGTGCGTCAACGTAGGCAAAGACGGGCTCATCATGCAGCGCGGATGGGCGCGCGGACTCCTTCTCCCCCAGGTCCCCGTGGAGTGGGGGTGGGACGCCGAGGAGTTCCTCTGTCAGACGTGTATCAAGGCGGGCATGACCCCGGACTCATGGCTCCAGGAGGGCACCAAGTGCTTCAAGTTCCAGGCCGAGGTTTTCTCGGAGGACAAGCCGGGTGGGAGCGTGAAGCGCAGGACTCTGGAGGACCATGGACGTTGTGATTGAGGGCAACTGCTACCTCGCCGGAAGGTTCGAGCGTTGTTGCATCGGAATCATCGAGGGCAGGATCGCCAGAATCGCCAAGATCATCGATGGCGACAAGGTCTACAGGTTCGAGAACAAGCTCATATTGCCCGCGGCAACAGACGCCCATGTCCATTTCAGAGAGCCAGGCATGACCCACAAGGAGGACTTCGGGACAGGCTCGCTCGCGGCGCTGTTCGGCGGTGTAACCTGCGCTTTGGACATGCCGAACACGAGACCGCCCACGACGACTCTCGAAGCTCTGCGGGAGAAGCGGGAATTCGCCTCCTCCAAGAGCCACGTCGATTTCGGACTTTTGGGAGGAATCTCGAAGGGCGTTCACGTGAGCTCGATGGCGAAGGAGGTCGTCGGTTTCAAGCTCTACATGGGCGGAACCACCGGCGACATGCTGGTGCCGTCGCTCGATTCGGTCAAGGCCGAGCTGGCGGCGATGGCCGCGACGAACAAGATCCTCGCGGTCCATGCCGAGGACGAGAAGCTGAGGAAGAAGGAGCCGGAGGCGGACCTGAACGACCACCTCAGGAACCGGATGAACGAGTGCGAGACGAGCGCGATCCGCAAGATCAGGGACTCCGCGAAGGGCTCCAGGATACATATCTGCCACGTCTCCGCCAAGGAATCGCTCGGCCTCATAGGCAACGGGATGACGTCTGAGGTCAGCCCTCACCATCTTCTGCTCGACAAGGATTCGAAATTGGGGGCCAACGGGAAGGTCAACCCGCCTCTGAGGAAGCGCGAGGACAGACAGGCCCTCTTCATGGCGCTCAAGAAGGGGGCGTTTGACATCATCGCGTCCGACCACGCGCCGCACACGGTCGAGGAGAAGCAGGAGGAGTTCGAGTATGCGCCGAGCGGGATGCCTGGCGTCGAGACGATGGTGCCTCTCATGCTCGACCTCGTCCGTAAGAAGCATCTGTCGATAGACGACGTCGTGAAGAGGGCATGCGACAGGCCTGCGGAGCTTTACGGAGTCCGCAAGGGCATGATTTCCGTGGGGTACAACGGGGACCTCATGGTGGTCGACTTGAATGCGGCCAGGACCATCAAGGCCGACGATCTGCACTCCAGATGCGGCTGGTCCGCTTTCGAGGGAGCGAGCGCGGTATTCCCGAGCGAGGTGTTCCTTCGAGGACAGCTCATGATCCAAGGGGAGGACCTCGTCGGGGAGCGGGACGGAAGGGATGTTGTTGAACACGCCGCAGAACCGGGCTAGCCAGTCCCTGGAGATAGATCTCAGCGAGCTCGATGGCAGGACCTACAGATGCATCGACTCGTGCGCCCTTTGCTGCCTGTGCCAGCCTGAGCTGCTGCCAGACGAGGCTACGAGGTTCTCATCAGATCCGAGAATGACCGAGGGAATAACCGACCGGCACATCTCGCCCGAGGTGCCCGGCCCGGCGATCAAGCTGAAGGGGTCGCATGGCTCGTGCTACTTCTTGCAGGACAAGAGGTGCATGATCTACAAGGACCGGCCTCATTTCTGCAGGGCGTTCCCGATCAGCATCTTCGTCGGTTGGAGGATCCAGCTGAACGCGAACCTGTCGTGCAGAGGGATTGGGCTTCCGGGCGAAAGCCTGACGGCCTTGGGGTCCGACCTCGTGTCCCGATACGGTCCGCAGCGTCTCGGCGAGGAACTCAAGGGGGCACAGCGTGTGTTCACCGATTTTGTGAGGAACACCAGGGACGCCTGGGTGGCGCAGTCGTTCTCATCGGTCAGGAAATCTGCGGATGCGCTCCTCGGTGAGCTGAGCGACGGGCTAGGCCTCAGCAAGATATTGACTTACGCCGAGAAGGGGCGGACCAGGCAGAACGCGACCCCGATGGACCTTGCCCGAAATGCAAGAAAAACCGATGCAGAGGCAGACATAGAGGAAAGGGCTCTCATCGATGGCACTGAGCTCTTCGATCTGCCGGACCTCAGCCTGCTTCCAGTGTACATCGACGACCGGCTGGTCTGGAAGATATTCAGGTTGTTCGGGAAGGAGATCGTCGGATTCCGCCTCTCCGAGGACGGCTCCACAGAGGAGTTCTCGCGCACGGACCCTTCCGACGTGGGTATGATGCCGATGACCGCTGAGGGCAGAGGGGAATTCCAGAAGTATCTCTCGCTGGTGAACCACCGCGACTCGTTCATGGGGCACGCGGCCTATCTGCTCGACATGGATGGCTATGAGTTCAATTTCGGGCAGGCCTACCTGGGGGCGATGGCCACCAACGCCATCGACCTGTGGTGGAGAAGCTCGTTCTTGTCGCTCCTCGCAGGGAAGGAATCGCTAGGACCTGACGAGATCAGAGAGGGGGTCATCTTCTTCGACATGGACCTGCTGGACCTGCCCACGATAGGGGCGTTCATCTAGCCATCTCTGGGGCCTCGAATTCGAGTTCAGGGCGTCTGGTTCGTCGAATCCCGCTTCATTCGAATCTGACCCATCGAAAGCGTTATCAATACGAAAAGAATGTAGCCATTTCGAATTTTGTAAGGGGGAAACACCGTGCCCGACAAGCAAGTCGCAGTGGCCTTGGACAAGAACGACAAGATCATTCTGAAAATGCTTCAAGAGGACTGCAACGTGAGCCTCAAGAAGATCGGGGAGAAGACAGGGCTCTCATCGTCGACGGTCCACTACAGGGTGAACCGGCTCATCGAGGAGGGGGTAATTACAGGGTTCAAGGCGACCGTCGATCCTCTGAAGGTCGGCAAGGAGATCCTCGCGATATCGCTGGTCACGGGGAGGTACGGTCCCGAGTACTCCAAGAAGATCGGGGAGAAGATCGGTAAGATACCGGGCGTCTGGGCGGTCTACTTCCTCCTCGAAAACATCGACTTTGCGGTCCTTCTCAGAGCGTCCTCGAGAGAGGAACTCAAGGAGATAGTAGACGCTTTCATCAAGATCGAGGAGGTCGAGAGGAGCAACACCTACCTGATCCTCGACAGGATAAAGGAAGACACCACCGTCCAGCTCTGAGTGTGTCATAGAAGCTCAAGCGGCGGGGTCGTTGCACGCGCCGAAAAGTGGACTGGATGCCTGCTGTGTCTCGGCAGGGCATCTCAGCACTCGGGTTTATCGTGTTTCCGGCCTTGCCTTGCAGCCCGGCTACTTCGGTATGGTGATGACCCAGGCGAATATCGGCGAGACTACCCCGGCAGTCGCCAGGCCGTCGGAGACCATGTAGCCAGTCTTCTCAGTGACGTCCGTGAACGCTCCGGTCATCGGGTTCCAGATCCAGAACCCGTCTCCCATGGTCTTGATGCTGATAGAGATGGCGTGCTCCGCCCCATCAAGCATGAAGACGACCTGAGCGTTGGTCCCCGGGTTGAAGGTGTATCTCCCGTTGATCTCGAAGCCGAAGGCCTTCACCGCCGAAACCCCGCTCGGGAAGTCCTGTGACTTCTGCGACTGCCCGACCGCGAACAACATGAACGTGAAGCTGGTCACGGGTTCCTCGATGTCCTCCGAAGGAACCGCCACCTGGAGCCCTTCGGGCAACTGGACTGTGACGCCATAAGCGCTGAACGTGCCTCCGCTGTCCGGCACCGAATATGTTCTTGTAGCCACAGGTGCCGTGCTGGGCGACACCGCCACTGCTGCCGGAGCTGCGATCAACCCCAGCATGATCACCGACAGCAGGACAACCGACACTGATGCTCGTGTCATGTTATCGGAGAGCCCGACACCGACTACAATACGGAATCCCCGGATAGGTTAGCTAGGGGGCGTGCCAAGGCAACAAGGGTCGTATTGTGCCGATGGGACAAAGAGGGTGGTGTCTCTAGGAGCCAGCACAGCGAATATGTCCAAAGTAAGAGCCGAAAAGCTTTAAGTACGGTACCTGTCATGTAGCAATCAGGTGACTTTATTGATGAAACCCCTGGCTGTTCTGAACAAGTCCATCAACCAGCAGGTCATCGTCGAGCTCAAGGGCAAGAGGGGATACCGCGGCGTCCTTGACGGCTACGACCCCCACATGAACCTGGTGCTCAAGAACGTTGAGGAGACGCTCGAGGGCCAGGTGGTCCGGAAGATCGAGCAGACGATCGTCCGCGGCGACAATGTCATCTACATATCACCTTGAGGTAGAGGCGGATGACGAAGGGCACACCATCGATGGGCAGACGCAGCTCCAAGAAGACTCACATAGTATGCAGGCGCTGCGGCAAAAGGGCTTTCCACGTCAGGCACAAGGTCTGCGCCTCCTGTGGCTTCGGAGCCACCGCGAAACTCAGGCATTACAACTGGGCGAAGCAGCACTGATGAAACCATTTCTCGTGGCATGGGGGGTAATGGGCAGTGTACTCTGAGCACCCGCAGGAAGAGTGCGGCGTATTCGCCATAGCCTCCGTCGCCAACGTCTCCGTCGACATCTTCTACGCACTCAGGGTCCTGCAGCACAGGGGGCAGGAGTCCGCGGGCATCGCGGTCTACAACAACGGCATCAAGGCCATCAAGGGCATGGGGCTCGCGCATGTGGCCCTGAAGATGGATGATGTCCAGAACCTGAAGGGGGAGTTCGGGGTGGGACACGTCAGGTATTCCACCTTCGGCTCATCCAGCATGGAGAACGCTCAGCCGATCGTGGTCTCGACCAACTACGGAGACATCGCTCTTGCGCACAACGGGGAGATCGTCAACGCGGACAAGATCATGGACGAGCTCAAGAAGAAGGGGTGGGCGTTCATCACATCATCGGACTCGGAAATCGCCGTCAGGCTGCTCGCGAACGACATCGCGAGCACCGGAGACCCCGTCAAGTCTCTGAAGAACCTGATGGGGATGCTCCAGGGATCGTATTCGATGGCAGTCATGATAGGCAACAGAGTCTTCGCCATGAGGGACCCGCTGGCGATTAGGCCGCTCTGCATCGGGCGCACTAAGTCCGGCTACGCCGCCGCTTCGGAGAGCGTCGTTTTCGACACTCTGGGCGGGGAGTTCATCAGGGACCTCGAGCCCGGCGAGATCGTCGAGCTGCTCCCGGGAGAGATCAAGTCGATCAAGACGGGCCTCGGGAAGGGCAAGGCCCACTGCATGTTCGAATGGGTGTACATCGCGAGGGCAGACTCGTGCATCGACGGGAAGCTGGTCTACGAGGTCAGGAGGAAGATCGGGCAGCGTCTAGCCAAGGAGCAGCCCGTAGATGCCGACGTCGTGATCCCCATACCTGACTCCGGAAGGTCCCACGCGATAGGCTTCTCCGAGGTCTCGGGGATACGCTACTCCGAGGGCCTCATGAAGAACAGGTATGTCGAGAGGACCTTCATCATGCCCGAGCAGTCGGAGCGAGTGACGAGCGTCATGCTGAAGCTCAACCCGCTCAAGAGCGTGATCAAGGACAAGAGAGTCGTCCTCGTGGACGACTCCATCGTCAGGGGTAACACGATCCGCCAGATCGTCCAGCTGGTGAGGAACGCGGGTGCCAAAGAGGTCCATGTAAGGATCGGCTCTCCCCCGATCAGGTCCCCCTGCTACTTCGGAATCGACATGAAGACGCGGGAGCAGTTCGCGGCGACGGGAAGGACGATCGAGGAGATCGGGAAGATGATCACCGCAGACAGCCTCGGGTACATCTCGGTCGAGGGCCTCGTCGAATCGATCGGCCATCCGGCCTCTGACCTGTGCCTCGGCTGCCTGACCGAGGAGTATCCGGTGGCAATCCCCGGTGAGAAGATCAGGTATCAGAAGAAGCTCGAGGCTTTCACCTAGAGATACACCAGTGTTCCCAGCCCGCCCCGGCAAGTATTAACTAGGCCTATCATATTCATCGCAACCTGACATGGGCCGGTAGATCAGCGGAAGATCGCTCGCTTGGCATGCGAGAGGTCGCGAGTTCAAATCTCGCCCGGTCCACTAGCTACTATCTCGGAAAAGACTGCAAGAAACGAGAGAGTCGAAGACTGCCCCTATCACCGGATTGTGCGTTAGGGATCGCATCTAGAGACCACAACGTGCGTTGGAATGATCACAACGGCTTTTGCGGATTCCTCTCCAACTTGGATACATCAAAACCTTTGGTCTGCAGACGCCTGACCAAGTCATTGTAGATCGCGTCGTCCATTTGGGGCGTTCTCGAGAGTATCCAAAGGTACTTGCGAGACTCCTCGCCCACCACCGCATACTCGTAGTCCTTTCCCAGCTCAAGGATCCAATAGTCTCCGGCGAAAGGCCAGAAGAAGCTCACTTTCAATTTCGCATTCGTCTTGGCATCGACCACAACTGCCCTTCCTTCCGCGGTCTTCGTCTTGCCATTGAAATCCCGTTTGTAGCCCTTGTTCAAGACTCTGACCTTCCCATTCGGAAGCAGCGAATAGGTTGCCGTAACACCGACGAGCCCTTTCTCGAACCGTTGGGGCAGCTTCGCTATCTCGTACCAGGTTCCCATGTACCGCTCTATGTCAACATGGTCTACTGTCGCTAGTTCGGACATCGTCTCATTCACCGTATTACGTTATTCGCAAATGACGCGAGCAGATGCTAGTTGTGCCGTACGACCGCCCTAGTCCGAGGACTGCCGAAATCCGTCACTATCTGCTATCCTGTCTTTCATGATATCAGCTACGGAGTGACCTTCGCGAGAGAGGTGGGGCGAATGTTGAAGCATTCCGGGGCTTTGCTTAATAGTACCTCCCGCCGTCCACAGGAAGGAATGAATTCAGAGGGCCTCGACGCGCGATACACGATGCGGTGTGTCTAGTCCTGGAAACGAAGCGGATCGAGAGACTGGCGAGGATGAATCAGCATTAGACGCGAGGGCTGCAGAGTAGCCATCTGAAGACTGGAAGACCAAGGAGTAGGATGATATGCTAGCCAAGAACCCAACGGACCACAAAGCACTTACAAAGAAGATGCTCGGAAAGCAGGTGTTGCGACTTGGAATCATAGCGGAGCTCGACGCCATCAATCTGTACGAGCAGCTTGCAACCGCGTCTACGGACGCGAAGATAAGCGCGACATTCCTCGACATCGCCCAGGAAGAGAAGACCCATGTCGGCGAGTTCTTGACTCTCCTTCTCGGAGCTGACAAGGAACAGGAGCACGAATTCGAGGCTGGGAAGCGGGAAGTGAAAGAGAGATCCGGCTAGTCCGGCGGGGTCCACGAATCTTCGAAGAGGAGACACTGCAGCGGTTCGGTACATTCCATTTATGCCGACTCCGCCGTCGAAGAGCAGGTGAACGACCCGCACAAGAGCGATTCCAGAGACGTCAGGCTGCTGCTGAGTCTTAGAGGGCTCCGCGGATTCGGGTACGGCTTCGTCAACACGGCCATGGGGCTGTACCTCCACAGCATCGGGTACAGCCTCCTCCAGATAGGACTGATAGTCACCCTCGCAGGAATCCTCAGCTCCGTGCTGATCATCGCCGCAGGGACCCTCTCCGACAGGCTTGGAGAGAAGCGGCGGTTCCTCGCACTGGCTTCGGGCCTCTCGATAGTCTTGGGCGTGACCTTCGCGCTGACGACATCCTATGTCTTCCTAGCTGCCGCGGCGGCTATTGGCGGTGCCGGGAGCGCCGGCGGAGGCGTCCCTGGAGGTGGGCCGTTCGGCCCCGTCCAGCAGGCGATGCTGGCCGACAGGGTGTCCGCGACAAGGCGGAATTCGATTTTCAGCATCAACGCCCTCATCGGAACGCTCCTGTTCAGCGGGGGCGCGGCGGCCGCGGGCCTGCCAGATGTTCTCGCGGGCCTGGGATTCGACAGGTCCCTCGCGTTCAAGCTGATGTTCCTCGCGTTCGCCGTGATATGCGCCGTCATGGTCGTCCTCTCGCTGGCAGTCACTGAGAGGAGGGAGGATCGCGCGAAGACCGCCGTGCATCGCATCAAGGCCGGAGACAGGAGGCTGATAGCGAAGTTCACAGTGACTGCGACCATCAACGGGTTCGCGCTCGGCCTCATCCCCCTGCCGCTTCTCACAGTCTGGTTCAGGACGCAATACAACGTATCGGACATCCTGATATCCTCCGTCATCAGCATATCGCTCCTCGTCAGCGCGTTCCCATACCTTCTCGCCCCTTGGCTCGCACGCCGACTAGGCGCGGTACGGATGATCGTCATTACGAGGGCGATCGGGGTGACCCTCCTCGGCGTCCTCCCGCTCATGCCGCTCTTCCTGTTCGCCTCCGTGGTCTACGCCGTCAGAGGAGTCGTCTCCAGCATCGGAATGCCAATCAGACAGTCCTACATGATGGGCGTCGTCGGCGAAGAGAGGAGGGCCACGGCAGTCGGCGTCAGCAGCGGGGTCGGGTGGGGAATACCTTACGCCCTCTCTCCCGTGCTCTCGGGATACACGATGCAGGACATCTCGCTCGACCTACCTATCTACCTATCAGCGCTGCTCCAGCTCGCGAACACCGCAGTGTACTATACCTTCTTCCGATCCATCCATCCTCCCGAGGAGGTCTCGCCTCGCGGAGCATCCGACCATTTCGAACTCGCCGGAGACTAGCTAGTCTCAGCCGCGCAGATGCTCCGCGCTGGAGCTCATCAAAATCAATAATGAGTTTGCGGAGTGCGCAGTCGTCCTGCGGCTACCGGGTCAGCCTCGCGTACGCCCGCGTCTTCGGCAGCAACGTCAGACCGAGGATGGCTACGCCGTCGAGGGCCATCATCACCTGCAGGAATCGAGGGAAGCCTGCGGGCGAACCGATCAGAGCCACCTCGACTGCAATCCACACTATGAGTATCACACCCGTCGCCGCGGCCGCAGTCCAACCCCAGTTCTCTGATGTCCATCTGTTCACGGCATCGGTCCAGCGCCATCTCGGGAGTCTCAATAGCCCATATATGGCGAGAACGGGCAACATCCCGTAGCAGATCACGAAGAAGAGCCCTACGAGCGTGAAATCCCCGATAGGGGTCGTCTCGAGTATGCCCGTGTCCATGCCGTGCGACCCTCCGGACGGGTCTGTCAGGAACGAGAGCCCGCTGAACAGACCCAGGAAGGCCAGCACGCCCTCGAGCGCGATGAGCGCCAGAACCGCAGCAGGCCTTGATCTCGCGACCGCCACGACCTCGTCTGCCTTCGCCCCCTCCACCGCCATTCCTTTCTTCACATATCCATCCATCTTTCTCTGCCCCTTGCCTTCTTCCTTGATTGTCCCAAGGGGCCGACGACTTATACACACACGTTTGCACCATCGATGACACATCCGCCCGCATCGACGGCGCAGATGAACCCTCCTTCAACAGCGTCGTTGAGATAACGGCGGCCGCCTCCGGCCTGACTCTCCGCAGGACTCCTATGGCGAAACGTATTTCCCGCGGGCAATGGCTCCTCCACGCATGGTGTCGGCCAGCATCCCTATCCGTCCACTCGGGAAGACTGGAGTCAAGGTCTCCGCGATTGGCATCGGCGGGTTCCACCTCGGAAAGCCCGAGCTGAGGGAGAAGGTGAGCATCCGCATCATTCGCACCGCAATCGACAGCGGCATCAACTTCCTAGACAACTCATGGGACTACAACGCAGGCAGGAGCGAGGCCCGCATGGGCAAGGCCCTGCGAGACGGATACCGGGAGCGGGCCTTCCTCATGACGAAGATAGACGGCCAGACCAGGGAGGCCGCCGAGCGTCAGCTCGAGGAGTCCCTCAAGCGGCTGCAGACGGACCGCGTCGACCTCCTGCAGTTCCACGAGATCATCAGACCCGAGGACCCCGAACGGATATTCAGGCCCGGAGGAGCGATCGAGGCTGCGATCGATGCGAGGAGGGCCGGGAAGATCAGGTTCATCGGATTCACTGGCCACAAGAGCCCTTCCATCCACCTGAAGATGCTCGAGACCGCGAAGAAGAACCATTTCAGGTTCGACACCGTCCAGATGCCGCTCAACGTCATGGACGCGCACTTCGACAGCTTCGAGAAGAAGGTCCTCCCCGTGCTCGTGAGGGAGGAGATCGGGGTGATCGGCATGAAGCCCATCGGGGACAAGCAGATCCTCGAGAGCGGCACGGCGACGCCCATGGAATGCCTCCGCTACGCGCTCAACCTCCCGACCAGCGTGGTGGTGACCGGCTGCGACTCGATGAAGATCCTTGAGCAGGCGCTCGAGGTGGCGAGGAAGTTCAGGCCGATGACCTCGGAAGAGCTCGGGACCCTTCTGGCCAGGACCGCCGTCGCGGCCAAGCGCGGGGAGTACGAGAGGTACAAGACGACGAACGACTTCGACTCGACCATCGCGTACCCTGCCTGGCTCTCCTGACGGAGGCCGAGTGGCTGGACTACAACGGTGCCCTCCACTGTCAAGGTTATTGAGGGGGAACGCCCTAAGGTTTCCCATATTGCGAGTCACGAGGCCACGTGCTCCTGCAATCGAGAGGGGAATCGAGCCGATGAAGATCCTGCTGTCGACACCTCCTGGCAAGACCTCCGAGCTTTGGCCCCCACTGGGACTCATGTACATCGCATCCGCCATGCGCAGGTCGGGGAGGCCCGATGTCCACATAATCGACGCGTTCTGCGAGAACCTGACCACAGAGGAGCTCGTTTCGCGGGCTGTGCGGGAGCGGCCGGACGTCTTCGGAATCAACTGCTCGACACACACATTCCTGTCCGCGCTGGACACGGTCAGACAATTGAGGGAGCGGCTGCCTCAGACGAAGATTGTGATGGGCGGGTTCCACGCGACCTTCGCGGCCGAGAAGATAGTCCATGAATTCCCGTTCGTCGACTTCGTCCTGAAGGGAGAGGCGGAGGTCTCCTTCCCGGCACTCGTGGAACACCTAGAGAAGGGGAGCGAACCGAGGGACGTCGACGGGATCACGTACCTGAAAGACAAGACCACGGTGGACAACCCATCCTCGCTGATCGAGGACCTCGACTTTCTACCCCTGCCAGCCAGGGATCTCGTGGACGACATCCACTACGGCTACTCCCACCAGGGCATCCAGCTCACCTTCGGCAAGTTCACCACTGTCTGCACCTCGAGAGGCTGCCCGTTCTCGTGCAGGTTCTGCTCGTGCGCCGCTTTCACGAAGCGGAGGTGGAGAGCGAGAAGCGCAGAAAACGTCGTCGACGAGCTGGAGACTCTGCGAGCGGAGGGGTACGAGAGCGCTGTGTTCGTGGACGACAACTTCACCCACGACCGAAAGCGGGTCGAAAGGATCTGTGAGCTCATCCGCCATAAACGCATCAGGATGCAGTTCTACTGCGAGGGGAGGGCGGACAACGCGTCCTACGAGATGCTCAGGACCATGAAGCGCGCGGGTTTCAACGTGATCTACTTCGGCGTTGAGAGCGCGTCGCCCGCGGTACTGAAGTACCTCGGCAAGACGGTCAGGACGGACCTGGCACGGAAGGCAGTGGCCAACGCGAAGAGGGCCGGCATGGTGGCATGCGCCTCGTTCATCTTCGGATCCCCTGTCGAGGGAGAGGCCGACGCCGAGGAGACCCTGCAGTTCATAAGGCAGACGAGGCCCCACGTGACGCAGATAAACGCCCTAGACTGCCTCATCGGCACTCCTCTCTGGGAGGAGCTCGGGGCGAAGGGCGTCCTGGGATCCGACGACTGGAAACGCAACCATCGCATCTGGGAGTACGAGCCGACCAAGACGAAGGAGAAGGTTGCGGGCCTTGTCGACGCCGGCAACTCCGCATACATCAATTCGTGGGTTCGGGCGTCGGCGATCCCAGAAATGGTGCTCCTGCTTCTGAGGAACAAGACCGCCAGAAGGGTCGCATTCGGCAACCTCCTCAACCCGGACCTGAGGAGGCGAATATCCGAGGACTTCCGCCGCTCGCCTGACAGAGCCTGGTGAGCCGGGGCTGGGAATACTGGCCATTGAGGTATCATTCCTGAGAACGGCGACGGCGCGCATATATACCCTCCAGCACCAAGGCATACCCAGGTGAGCCAAATGGGCTTTCTAGACAAGATGAAATCTGCGGGCCAAGCGGTGACGGGTGGCGCTGCCAGGGTGAGCATCGAGTTCGCCCACCAACAGCTCAAGCCCGGCGATTCGCTGCCTGTGAAGGTGACTGTCGTCTCCATGGGCAAGGATGTCAAGTCGAGCGGCGTGTTCGTCGACATCCATGCCGAGGAGACTGGGAGCGTCAGGTGCAAGCACTGCGGCCAGACGAACCCCATAAAGAACGAGACCATCAAGCAGGCGATCCCCGTCGGCCCCGCGATGGTCCTCCAGCCGAACGAGACCAAGGTGTTCGAGGCCACGATCCAGATCCCCATGGGCGCCCCACCCACCTACAACGGTGCAGTGAGGCACGAGTGGAAGATCCGTGGGCGGCTCGAGGCGTTCGGGAACGATCCCGACTCCGGATTCCAGTCACTCGAGATCAGATAGAAACCCTCTCTTCCCCATCCCATCAAACTACTTCCCCATCCCTCTTTTGTCTGGCCATCACCGCGTTCCAGATGCGCACAAGTGAAATACCGAATCGCCCATCATTCGCCGAGTTCGGAGCGAATCCGATGGCGGTCCGGCTGATCACGGAGAAGGAAGACCTCGATTTCGCGGTCAAGATGACCCACGAGGAGCACTGGTACTACACCCATCTCGAGATAGGAAGGATGCTGGAACTCGACCCGCAGGGCAGCTTCGTCTTCGAGGAACACGGCAAACGGCTCGGCTTCATAACCACGGTGACCTACGGACGGACCGGAGTGATCGGGCACCTCATTGTCACGAAGGAGGCGAGGCGAAGGAAGGTCGGCGAGACGCTGTTCATCGAAGCGATGGCCTACCTGAAAGGGAAGGGCGTCGACTCGATGATGCTTTACGCTTCCGAGGAGGGGCAGAAGCTCTACACGAGGCACGGCTTCACTGTCCGTCAGCAGGCTCTGGTCCTCCACACGCGGCTGGAGAAGGAGCATATCCGGAAAGCCAAGAACCCGTGTCAGCGGATGACCGCCAGGGACCTCTCTGCTGTCATAGAAATGGACAACCGGCTTTTCGGAGATGACAGGACCAGGATAACGGAGATCCTCTTCCGGGACTACCCTGAAGGCGCATTCAAGCTAGAACGGGACGGCCGACTGATAGGCTTCATAATGGGCAGGCCAGACCATGTCGGATACGACCTCGGCCCCTGGGCATGTGTTGGAGATCATGACGACGCTGAGGCTCTATTAGATGCGCTCCTTCCCGTTCTAGGCGAAGGCGTCCTGTACCTCGGCACTTTCCCAAGTAATAAGTCCGCAGTCAGGATATTCACGCGGATACCGAAGATCTTCGAAATGCCCGTACCCTTGATGATCAGGGGCGAGGACAGATACCCTGGTTCCGACAAGGTCTACGCCGTCTCGGCCATGGAACTCGGATGACTTCACGGCCTCCGTGTTTTTCAATCACCACGTTGAAGAACCGGGCTTCAATCGTTAGGAAACGGGCAGAAGACGGAGCTCGGCAGTGAACGCGAGGATATCTCCTCCGCCCGACTTGCGGCATCCTAGAAGAGGAGGAGAGCGAGAATGGACCGCATGAGTACAATCAGGAGAGGCTTGATCGCCGCGCTCCCGGTCTGCCTCGTGGCTACCACGGTCATACTTCTGCGCGCGGACGCGATTGAGGCGGCCACGGGCGGCTCGGAGAACGAGCTTGGAGGCGGATCAGCAACTGGCTGGATGGTCACCTGGACCATCATCACCCTGGCGTTCGGGGTCGTCTCGACGGCTGCCTTCGACTACCTCGTCAAGGAATGGGACTGGACCGGAGCCGAGTATCTATCGTTCGCCCTGAGCATCGCTGTGGCACTGTCAGCACTGGCGTTCCTAAGGGTGTACTCGGGGGAGATGCATCCATACAGGATCGAGTACAGTGCTCTGAACTTCGCATACGCGTTTGGATTCGGGTGCGCCGTCCCCACACTGGCGAGAGGGTCGGCTGAGAGGAGATTGCTCAAGACGGAAGTACATCCGATCTCTCAATGAACGAATCTGGTCGTCCGAGATGGGGATGTCGAGCAAAGTTAAAATCCACGGGGAAGCCTTGACTCTCCCTAGCATGGACGAGAGCGACAGGAAGCTCATGCTGTACCTGGCGGAGAACCCGAGGGTGCCATACAGAGAACTCGCGGACAAGCTCGGGGTGTCCGTTCAAGCGGTCCACAGACGGATTCAGGTGCTGATGAAGATGGGCGTCCTGAGAGGGTTCGGAGCGGGGGTTTCGATTCGACACCTGGAGGCCGTGCCGGTGATGGTCTTCGGCAGGTCAAGTTCGGCCTCCATCCAAGAGACGATGAAGAAGCTTTCGAAGAACGATATCACATCCTCGGTCCTCGTGGCTGGAGGGAACTACCTCTACATCGTAGGTCTGCTCAAGGGGATCTCGGATCTCGAAAGGTACACCGACTTCGTGAAGAAAGCCGCGGACATGCCCGAGCCCTCCGTCGGGATCTATTCTCTAGACGCGGGTCTGGCGCCCGACTACATGGACGGCGGGAGGACGACGGAAGAGAAGGCCGAGCTCACGGCCCTTGACGTGAGGATCCTGTCCGCTCTCAAGCAGGATTGCAGGAAGTCCATTGCGGACATTGCGAAGGAGGTCGGGGTCTCCTCCAGGACGATAACCAGACGCCTCGAGAGGATGTTCCGGGAAGGACTCATCGATCTGGTCGTCCCGATGGACCCCACCGCGACGGGCGACATAGTCTCGACAGTGCACTTGCATCTGAGGGAGGGCGCCTCCAAGAAGGACCTGGGCGCGAGGCTCATAAACAGGTTCACTCCCCGCATGTGGTACATCAGGTCGTTCACCAACATGCCGAACTTCCTGCTGGGCATCGTGTGCACGGACACGATGAACGAGCTCCGGGGGATCCTGGAGGAGATATCCAAGGACGCCGATGTGAAGAGCCTCGTTCCGAACATCTGGTACGCCGACTACCTGTTCGAGACGTGGCGGGACCGACTCTCTGCGAAGAGCCCGTGACGTCCTGAAGCGAGAAGTTCGGCGAACGGGATAAACTACCTCCGTTTCATTTGACTCCGACCGAACATGGGCGAAGGAGGAAAGGCGGGAGCGCGGCGGAGGCTAGGCACACAGAGCTCTGCGATGATTGCGGGGCTGATCGTCGTGTACGTCCTTCAGGAGTACATGACGAAAGTGAACATCTCCGTTGCGCTGCCTTTCATAAGTGAATCGTACGGATGGACCGACCAGCAGAGCGGGGCCAACGGCGGCCTCCTCCTCGGGTCGTTCCTCGTCGGATACGGCGTCTCGAACATCCTCGTCTCGCCGTTCGTTGACCGCGTCGGGGCCAGGCGGGGCATCCTCATCATCATGGCGGCCTGGTCCCTGATCACGTTCTTCACGGGGTTCGTGGGCCTGTTCTTCGGGCTCTTCGTCTTCATGAGGGTCATCCTCGGGCTGACCGAGGGGCCGACCTTCCCAGCGGCCAGCAAGCTCACGCAGGCGTGGTTCGACGTCAAGGGCCGGACCAGGATGAACGCCTTCACCTTCAGCACGCTGTACCTCTCGAACCTGATTGTCCCGGCCGTCATCGTGCCCCTCATCATCGTCACGTCGTGGCCCTGGGCGTTCTACTCCATCGGGATCCTGGGGCTGGTCCTTCTCGTCCCCATCTACCTCTTCGTCCAGGACACCCCGGTCGGGAACGCGCCTCGAACGCGGGCTCCCATGCGACAGACCCTGGCCGAGCAGTGGAGGAGCATCCGCGACTCGCTCAGGGTCAAGGGCATAATGGTGCTCTCGATTGCCGACATAGCGACGAATCTCGCGTGGTGGGGGGTATCGCTGTGGCTACCGACATATCTGGTTCAGGCGAAGGGGATAAGCCACGGCGAACTTGCCTTCGCTGCCTCGGTGCCGTATGTGGGCGGCGTGATCGGAGTCTACATCGGCTCGTGGATCTCCAGGCGGACGGGAAGGATCGTCCTGACCGCGGCAGTGTTCAGCGTGCTGTGCGCCGTCTTCATCCTCCTCATCATAGGCACCACGGGGATCCTGGACATAGTCGCCGTGATGTTCCTGATCTTCTTCTTCATCAGCATACTGCAGCCGAACCTGTTCACGCTGCTCCAAGGGGTGTGCCCGCCCCGCCTGATCGGCAGCGCGACCGGGTGGATGAACGGGATAGCCGTGGGCGTGGGGGCGCTCGGACCTGTGATAATAGGCACCTCGGTGTCCGTGACGGGGTCCTTCGGCACGGGCCTCGTCATACTCGCGGGGCTTCAGGTCTTCGCAGGACTCGTCCTGCTCCTGTTCCGCGAGAGGCCAGCCGGGACGCCCTCGGCGCAGACCGGAGTGCAGGGTTCGACATCAAGTTGATACTAGAGGAGGCCGTAGGCAGGCCAAGCCGGAGGAAGTGGGGTCAATGCGGATGAGGGCACTGTATCATCTGGGCAATTGGGGACCCCTTATGTCCTGGAGCGGATGCGCCATCCTTCTGGGGGTCGGGTCTGCGATCCATGAGCTGGGCGTCAGCTCGATCGACTGGTTCCTCGTCGTCATCGCAGGGGCCGGCACCCTCATAATCCAATACGCGGCCCATCCCGTGAACGACCTGCTCGACTACGAGGTCGACGCGAGGGCTAACATCAAGGGCACGGGCAGGCACAAGGTCCTGCACAGCGGCCTCGCCACGAGGCCCGAGCTTGCGCGCCTGAGCTCGTTCCTGGTCGCATCGGCCGTTGGGATGATGCTCTACGTCTCGGCCGTGCGGCCCGTGGCGCTCGTCTTTGGACTCGTCGGACTGTTCGGCCTGTGGGCGTACAACTGGAAGCCGCTGAAGCTCAGCTACTACCCGTTTTCCGAGCTGGCAGTGGACATCCCGGTGAACATCGCGATGGTCGTCGCGATCGCCTTGGTGGCCTCGAACCATCTGCTGTACCTCGCCTTCGCCATGGGAGTCGTTCAGACATTCATGGCGGTCTCGATGCACATCTCGTACTTCGCGATGGACACCGAGTCGGATGACATCGGAGGGAAGAGGAGCACAATCGTGGCATATCCGCAGTATCCTTGGTGCACGATCTACCCGGCGATTGGCCTGCTCGCGACGGCCGCCTTCGCGGCCGGAGGGATCGACCTGCGGATACTAGCCGTGCCAATGGTGCTCTTCGTCGTCGAGATCGGTTACGGCATGAAGATGGACTGGATGCGGTTCACGTACCTCAGGAAACACGGCAAGCTCTCCCGTGCGGGATTCGTCGAGTCGATGTTCTCCCATGTCCCTCAGGGGCTCACGGACGACTGGGCAACCGCATCGCACGAAATGCGTGGGATCCTCACCAAGCAGACTGTCGTCACGATCCTCAACGGCGCGGTCCTGACCGCGGCACTCATCCTCGTTTGAGGGCCACCTTCCGGTTCTGACAGAACGAGGGCGGGAAAAGATTTACTAGTCCAGGGGGACTGGGATGAGATCGGGTGGCGATGAGGAAGGCGACGGTCGCAATAGCCGGTGCGGGGATGGTGGGCAGCTACCTGCACAGGATTCTCGAGAACAGCGGCATCCCAGCCGACCTACGCACGGCGAACCGAGCGAAGACCAGCTGCGGGATAAACCCCTGCGCGTGGGGGACGAGCAGGCCGTTCTACGACCTTGTCCGGGCAGCGGGCCTCGACCCTTACGACTACATCCTTCGCCGCATGGACAAGGTGATCTTCCAAGGCATCGAGCTCCGCGGGGAGCTGCTAACCTTCGACAAGCCGAAGCTCATCAGGGATCTCCAGAACGGGTCACAGATCATCGAGTCCCCATTGACGGCCAACGGCTACGAAAGGGTCATTGACGCCACTGGTACCGCGAGAGCGTACCTGCCGCCCGTGATGCACGACCTCACCGTCCCCTGCGTTCAGTACCGGGTCGTCGGCGCGGACCTGGATCCAAGCGCAGTCTACATAACGTACGGAGACATCGGATACTCGTGGAGCTTCCCTCTATCGGAGAACGAGTTCCACATCGGCGGCGGAAGCGTCGCAGTTGATTCCGCCGAGATGGTGCGCAAGTCAGGCCTCCTGGGCCATGGCGGAAGGACTGTGTGCGGCTGCCGCGGACGCGTCAGGATATCGACTCCGCAGAACTCGGAGCCGTTCGTCAGCCTAAACGCGGGCCTGGGATGCGAGGTCTGGGGCGTCGGCGAGTCGATCGGCGTGGTCGCTCCGATCGCGGGAGAGGGGGTCATCTACGGCATGAAGAGCGCACAGATACTCCGCGCGTGCTGGGACGACCCCGGGACATACTCCGCATCCATCAGGGCCGAATTCCCATGGATGCCCACAGAAAGGAGGATTCTGGAGAAGCTCATGGCCGGAGGCTCGCCATCCGTGGGAGACTGGCGGGCGCTCATGAAGATGGGACACAGGATGGGCGCGGACATCAGCCTCAAGGACACCATCTCCCTGCTTTCGTTCCTGGTGAGATGAATGCGTCCCTTTGGCGACTACCTGAAGCGGATCAAGCCGTCGGTGGACGAGCGCATCGAGGAGTTCGCCACCAAGAAGCTGAGGGACGACCACCTCGTGGACCTCCTCGTGAGGGGGAAGCGGCTCAGAGCGGGGCTCCTGCTGATGGTGAACGAGGCGGCCTGGAACGGCCGCAGCCCGAAGGCCTTGGATCTCGCGTGCGCGATAGAGCTCGCCCACAGTGCGAGCCTGATCATAGACGACATGCTCGACGAGGACGAGCTAAGGAGAGGACTTCCGACGGTCCACATGACCGAGGGGCACAAGAGGGCGATGCTGGACACGGTGGGGGTCCTGTCTCTCCCCTACGATATCGTCGGCCCGCACGGCGACTTCTTCGTCCAATCGCTTGCTGAGACTCAGCGCGGAATGGTCACCGGAGTGCTGAAGGAGCTGCTCCAGCTTAGGCCCGAGCTCCCCGCATCGAAGCTGTACGACACCATCATAGTCCAGAAGACTGCAAGGCCGTTCGGCCTCGCGGCATCTTGGGGATACGCTGCGGGAGCTAACGGCAGCAGACGCAGCGGCTTCGCAAGAAGATGGCGTGAGTACGGCATCCGCGTCGGGAAGGCCATGCAGATCGCTGACGACATCGCGGACCTGAAGGCCGTCATGCTGGATGGCAGGAGGGCGGGCGTCGGTTCCGAACTGCTGCTCCTCAGGTGCGTGACGGCGGAGCAGCTGGCAAAGGAGCTGTTCTCCGACCTCAAGAAGCTCGACCTCCACATAGAGAAGGCGCGTGACCTGTGGTCGGGTCACGGCGCGCAGAAGTCGCTGGCCCGCAAACTCGCGAACGAGATTTCGGCGGCAGAGAGATGCGTAGATGAGATTGCTGTGCGGGACCGGGACCTCGCCCGCCTCTTGAGGGCGGCGCCCGGAGAGATCGCCCAGATGATGCTCGATGAGGCCTCTCCGATACCAGATGAGGGCCGGACGAAGCTGGCGGCATCGATGACGACCGCCTGAGCTGCGCGCATCCTTGAGGCCTATCTAGTGGACTGGAAGACACATGACTGCTCCGCGCAGCTCTGACACTCTATCTGGAAAGTCGTATGCGAGATCCCGAACCGTTCCTTGAGCATATCCTGGGACTCGGCGAGGACGCCCGCGCAGTTGCTGACCATCTGGTCGGGCACCACCAGATGCGCACTCAATGCATAGAGGCCGGACGACAACGTCCAGACGTGTAGGTCGTGAACATCAGTCACCCCCTTCACTTCCCTCAGACTCCTGCGGACCGAATCCAACCTGATGTGGCTCGGCACAGCCTCCAGGAGGATCGACGTGGACTGCATGACGAGCTTGAACGAGCTGTACAGGATGATGATGCCGATGAGGATGCTCAGGATCGGGTCGGCGATCCTCAGCCCGAAGAACATTATCAGAAGGGCCGCGGCTATGACGCCGAGCGATGCCAGGAAGTCCCCGAGGATATGGAGGAACGCGCCTTTTATGTTCAGGCTGGAAGCCGCGCGGTCGTGCAGGATGTACGCCCCCCAGGCGTTCGCCCCCAGCCCCGCGAGCCCGATGACGAGCATGAGGGACGAGTCGATGTTCTCCGGGTGGACGATGCGCGTAACAGCCTCGTAGAATATCAGGACAGTTATCACCACGAGGAGGATGCCGTTCCCCAGGGCGGCGAGGATCTCCGCACGCTTGTACCCGAATGTCCTCACATCCGTGGCCGGGAGGAGCGCCAGCCTCACGGCCCCCAGCGTCAGAACGAGTGCGAGCGTGTCCGTCAGCATGTGGCCCGCGTCGCTGATCAGGGCCAAGCTCTGGCTGACGAGACCGCCGACGAACTCGATCACGGTGAACACGGCGGTCACCGCGATCGCCAACACTAGGGGCCTTGTGAGGTTCGTCTCCGAAGACACTGGATGATGGTGCTCTGTCACTGATGAACGAATCGCAATCACGGGTCAATAACGATTTGCCCTTATGTCTTCTCGAGCGTCAGTCTGACTGAGACGACATGTCCTTGAGGTTCTGAAGCGCCATGGCCAGCGCCAGCTTGTTGCCGGTCGTCTCTGCGTGCCTCGCGGCCTCCTCATAGTGCCGTTTCGCGGACTCAGGGTCTCCGAGCTTCTCCTCCACGGACCCGGCGCGCATGTGCACCGCGACCAGCCCGTCGTAGTTGCCCTCCGACCTAAGAATGCGCTCGGCCTCCTCGAGCAGCTTCAGGGCCAGCTCCAGCTGTCCCGAGTCCTCTCGAATCATCGATGAGAGCATCTTGCCCTTCGCGACCGCGGTCCTGTCGGCCACCGATTCCCCCATGGACTCGTACCGCTGCATCTCCTTCAAGGCCCGCTTGAAGTCCCCTGCCCTTCTGTAGACGTCTGCGAGCGTCGAGGAGAGTTCCAGATCGCCGTGATCGTACGGGGCTGTCCGCTGGAACAGCCCTCTCCGCCTGCGCAGATCCGGGCTTCCGAGCGCCGTCTCGAGTGTCCGGATCGCCTCTTCGAATCTGTCCTCGTCCGCCATGGTCTCCGCGCATTGGGCCTTCAGTCTCTTCGCCTCTGACAGTTCCTCCGCCCTCCGGTAGGCCTCGGACGACTCGAGCAGGAGGGCGATCATCTCAGGCGTCCGCAGCTGCACGCGGAAGAGGTCCGCAAGATTCTCGAGCCCTCTCGCCTCACCCGAATGGTCTTTGACGGCATGCGCGAGCCCGATGGACTCCTTGAGCTTGATCTCTGCGTCTCTCAGCCGCCCCTCGTCCTTGTCAAGGAGGGCGAGGTTGTTGATGCTGGCCGCTTGCCCGGGCCTGTCCTCCTCCTTGGAGGCTATGGCGAGGGCCTTCGAATACGCCTCCCGCGCCTTCTTGAGGTCGCCCCTCCTCCTATGGACGCTCCCGATGTTCATCCATTCTCGGGCTTCGCCCTGCTTGTCCCCGGACCTCGAGTACAGCCCGAGTGCCTTCTCATGCGCCGAGAGCGAGTCGGCCCATTTGCTCACCTCCGCCTGGAGCCTCGCGATCGCCTCGAGGATCAGGCCGTTCTGGACAGCGTCTCCCTCACCGCCGAGAAGAGCGAGGCTCTCCTGAAAGTCGGAGAGGGCCTCCTCCTTCCTCCCGAGCGACTCCTTCAGCTGCCCTCGGAGAAACACGAGGCCCGCGCGGTCCTTCGCAGACCCGCTCCCCGTCGGTATCCGGGAGATCAGGTCGAGCGTCTCGCGGGGAAAATCCTTGGACAGCTCGGATGCGAATGCGTCTGCCACGCGCTTGGCGTCGGGCCAGTCCTGAGCCTCGACGAAGTGATAGAGGGTCTCGAGCTTCCACTCCGTCTCCGAGCGCCGCTCGCAATAGCGTCCCGCCGTCTCATGGAGAGCGCGTCTCTGCTCCGGCCTCATGTGGGACCCGAAGAACTCCCGAAGGAGATCGTGGGTCGAAACCCCTTCTTCCAGCTCCGTCAGCAGGGCCTTCTTCCTCAGCGCGGTGATGGTCGAGTAGTCGATACCGCTGAGGGCGTCAAGCGGTACCGGATGCCTGTACACCGACAAGGTTTCCAGGACCCATCTCTCCTCGGGGGAGACCCTCGAGTAGATCTCCCGCTCGATGAAGCCGATGACGTCTCCCTTCGCCTCCTTGGCCCCGCCGCGCACCATGAGGCTGATGAGCAGCGGGTGGCCGTGGCTCTGGTCGACAGCCGCTCGGATCTCGGCGGTGCTGCCGCCCCCGATGCTCCGGGCCAGGGTCCATGCGGAATCCCTGTCCAGCCCCATGAGCTCGACGGAGACGTTCCCACGCTCGCTCCTGCTGAAGAACTCCGGCACCGACCTGGAGACGAGGACCACCTTTGATGACCTGGACATCGTGACCGCGTCGAACAGCACTGGTAGCACCCTAGTGTTCGGCTTCTGGATGTCATCCAGGAAGAGCACGATCGGATGACCCGTGAGGTCCTCGAGCAGGGGCGTGAACATGTCGACGGGGGTCCATCTGCCGGCCAGCGCGTCTCCAGTGGAGTGCAGCCCGATCCGGACCAGGAACGAGGAAAGCGCGAGGAGGAAGGATGAGTCCGTATCCCATTCGCGGAACGAATACCAGAATATGGGCCTCTTGCCCGTGAGCCGCTCGAACGTGAGCGAGGCCATTGTGCTCTTGCCGATTCCAGGCATACCCCACACGAGCACGGCAGACGTGCCCTCGCCGCCAAGGGCCTCCAACACCGTCCTGAGCTCTAGCTCCCTGCCGAAGAACTGCTCGACCTTCGGCCTCCCGCGCTCCTGCTGAGCGAACTCGCAAGCAAGTCCCTGCCTCCGGCCCTTCTGGAAGTCGGCGACCTTGAGGACTTCGGAGGCCGCCGACGCGTCGACGAGGTCCAGGAAGGAAACGCCTGAGCCCGCCCCGGCGATTCTGCGGACGGCCTCCTCGAACGGGACTTCCGCGGCCTTCCCATCCTGTTCGAGGGCGACGGGCCTTTTCGAGATGTCGGCCTTGATGCCCTGGGCCGCCTTGATGCCGGCATCGGTCAGGAAGTACGCCCTTCTCCTCCTCGGAGCGCCCCGAACGTGGGCGAGCCGGTCCGAAACGAGCCCCTCCTTCTGCAAGGATGCCAGAGCCCTGGAAACGTTGTGTACCTGCACCCCCAGCCTCTGGGCGATCCCTTCCTGGCTCGCGCCCATGGGGACATCCGCCTCGTCCCTGTGCTTCTCCATCTCGAGCAGGTGGATCATCAGACGTTCGTCAAACGATACGACGAGGCGTGCCATCCAGTACTCAAAGGCATTTCCCGGATTAATACTCGTCCCGAGAGGTCAGGGCCGTGCAAAACAAGTGCGAAAGAGCGCGGGCGGTTCATATACTGACGTCGGAAGTCTACCACCACAGAAAAAGCCCGAACAGGAGGCAAGGAAGAACATGACTTCAAGAATGACTTCAACCGCTGCGGCGGTCGCCGCCGTCATGCTGATGCTGCTAGGAGTACTGGCTGTCCCCCTACCGGCATCCGCAACGAGCACCGACCTCAGCTCGAGACTGGAGACCGAGCAGGGCCCGACGACCATCCTAGGGGGCGGGGACCACTTCTTCGTGAAGTTCGGGGCCGACGCAGCATTCGGCATCGTGTGGGGCACCAACGACACTCCGAACAACGTGTACTTCGTGGCCATCAAGGCGAGGTACCTGGGCATGGCGCAGGTGTACGACACGGACGGGAAGCTCGTGGAGGCGAACCACACCGTGAAGATCTACACGCTCTACGCGATCAAGCTCGATGACATGCTCGAGTTCAACGACACTAACGGCAACGGGGTCGCCCCGTACTACCGGATGTACGATAACGGCAACTTCACGGGGGACTACGTCTCGTTCGAGCCGCTCTACAAGAGCGTTGACCTGAAGACCGCATGGACGGCGTCTAATGTCACCACAGCGGACTCCGGGACGGCGCGGACATGGACCTTCAGCCTGTCCGCCAAGAACCTCTCATACTCGCCGCTGAACGCGTACACCGGTCCTGCAGGGGACAATATGCTGAACGACTTCTCCCTGACCTTCCACCTCGAGGCGAATATGGTCCAGGTTGACAACGCCACGATACCCCAGTGGAGGATCACTGTCACGAGGGGCATGATGGGCAACATGATGTGGTTCAGCAACGCGGAAAGGGCCCCCGACCTGATCATGTCCGGTAAGATGCTCACCTACGACGTTAAGTGGGACTCCTCGTTCGAGGGCTGGGATTTCGATGCGGCGAACGCGAACCCGCTGCTCGTGCTCGAATTTGACGCAATCGTCGGCAACTACATCCCCAACGCGATGACCGCTTGGATGGAGATGAAGATGATTCAGACGATGATCCAGGAGATGAACGAGAACGGGGCCATGACCTGCAGGTCCGGGGCATCCGACGTAGACATCGACTCCTCGACAGGGGTCTATACCACCCCGAAAACCGTGACCCAGCCCTCCCTCACATTCGGCGGGGAGAATACGAGAATCGGGAAGTTCGCATGGGTCTCGAACGTTACGGTCGACGGCGTCCAGACGCAGCTGCGTACGCAGCTGATGGCCGGGGTGCCCGTCTGGGCAATCGGCGCGAACGGTGCGATGTTCCACGGCTTCGCAGTCGTAGGCGGAATGGCGTACCCTGGAGGTGCCCTGATCGTGCACGACCCGACATTCAGCTCCGACGCTCTGGTCGACCTCGGGAGCAAGGACAATGTGTTCCCGGTAGGGCTGCTCGCAGTGGGACTTATCATCGCCGTCGCGGTGATAGCGATCGCCGTGGTCGTATCGCTGACCCAGAAGAAGCCCGGCCAGAAGGCCCCTCAGAACTACGAGCGCAGCCGGGGATCATCACAGCCCGGCGAGTGGGCGAAGTACTACAACAAGAAGTAGACAAACATCTGCAACATGAAGAGGCGTTTTGCCTCTTCAGCAATTCCTTTTCTTCAGAGTCTAGTCCTCTCTCCATTTGAACAGTCTCACGGCCGCGAGGAATATGACGATTGTTATGACCACCACGACGCCCATATCGAAAATCGCTCCCGATATGTTCCCGTAGACCATGACGTTGTTCAGCCCCTCGATCACGTAGAAAAGGGGAAGGACGTGGGCGATCGACTGAAGGTACATCGGCATGATGCTGATGGGGAAGAACGTCCCGGACAGGAACATCATCGGAAAGGTCACGATGTTGCCGACGACACCGGCCGTCTCGGGCTCCTTGGTGACCGTCCCAACAAGCATCCCCAGGGCCGCGAACAGGGTGGGCCCGAGAAGGAGCAGCGGGACTATCCACACGCTCAAGGTGATATGCGCTCCGAACGCAAGGATGCCCACCGCGACCATCAGCGCGAAGGACAGCGCCGTGAGCACGATGTACCACATCACCTTGGCTGCGAGCCATTCCATCTTGGTGAGCGGGGTGAGGCTCAGCTGCTTGAACAGCTTCGACTTCTTGTACTCCGAGGAGACGTTCACGAGCGAGAACATCGGGCTGACGAGTATTGAGAAGCCTATGAGGCCGGGGATGAGGAAGTCGACATACTTGGTCTGCTCGGTGTTGACTGTGGTCTGCGCGATACCCACTATGACCGTACCGTTGAACCGCTCGAGGTTGAAAAGGTTCGCGACCCCCTCGACCGTGCCGAGGACGATCGTGCTGCTGCTGGAAGCGGGATTTCCGTAGACCGTGACGTTCACGCGCTGCTCGGAGACATAGGCCGCCGTGAAGCCTGCCGGTATGATGATCCCGTCGGGGGTGGAGCGCGATGCCAGGTAGCTTGAGAGGGTGTCGGAGGTCGGCACCATGTTGATCGCCAGAGTACCAGTTTTGTTCAGGGCGTTCAGGAACTGCACACCCGCGCCCTCGGGCGTCGTGTCGAAGTTCTGGACATAGACCGTCACCTTGCCAGTGCTGGGGGAGAATATCGCCCCGAAGATCAGTATGAGTATGACGGGGAAGACGAGCCCGAAGAACAGGCCGAACCGGTTCCGAAGGTAGCCCCGGCTGTAGACGACGAAGTCCGACCATATCCTGCCTCCGCTCGGCATCTCAACCCTCCTGTTGCTCAGTATCTGACCGGCTTCCCTTGGAGGTCATCTCGCCGCTCTCGTCAATCGCGCCGCTCACCAGTTTGATGAACACGTCGTCGAGGCTGTCCCTCTGAGTCCGGATCCCGGTCCATTCGTGTCCTGACGCCTCCGCTGCCTGCAGGGCGGTCAAGACATCCTTCTGGAGCTTGATCGCCACTCTGACCACGCCGTCGTCGAACTCCGCTTCGAGCCCGGCGTTCGTGCGGATGTAGCCTGCGATGGCCTCGTCCCCGAATATCTCCAGCCTCTCGCCCGAGCCATGCTCCCTGATGATCTCATCCGACGTGCCCATCGCGACTATCTTGCCGAAGTTCACGATCGCCACTCTGTCCGAGAGCTGCTGGGCCTCGTCGAGGTAGTGGGTCGTGAGGATGATCGTCTTGCCCTTCGCCTTGAGGCCTCGGATGACCTCCCAGATCGCGCGCCGAGCGCTGGGGTCGAGGCCCGTGGTGGGCTCGTCCAGGAACAGAAGGTCTGGGGAGTTCACGAGCGCCAGCGCGAGCCCGGTCTTCTGCTTCTGCCCGCCGGACAGACTGTCGAACATGATCGAGGCGGAGTCTTCGAGGAGGACCATCTTCAGGATCTCGTCGGGGTCCGGACGAGTCCCGAAAAGCTCCCCGTAGTAGATTATGGCCTCCCGTGGGCTGACCTTCTCGAAGAAAGTGAACTCCTGAGGTATGACTCCGATCCTCCTATGAAGCGCGTAGCCCTCATCCCACGGGTCCATCCCCAGGACCTTAATCGTGCCCGAGTCCTTCCGCCGGAGGCCCTCGAGGACCTCGATTGTCGTGGTCTTGCCTGCTCCGTTCGGTCCGAGGAGACCGAAGACCTCGCCCTCCTTGACGGAGAACGATATCCCGTCGACAGCCTTCACTGGTCCGTAGTACTTCTTCAGAGCGGTGACCTCAATAGGCGCCACTGGATGAGCCTCGCATTTCCTCGAATCGAGGCTCGCAGACGCGCGGAGGCCCGATTCGGAAGGCACAGCCTAAGTGAGTGAATATAGCTTATGGCGAACTCGATTGAGGACCAGAGACCTACTTCCTGTCTCCTTTCCTGGTCGCGATATCAGAGAGCGCTGTGAGAAGGGCGATGGCCTCCTCCTTCGTGTTGTAGTGGACGAACGTGGCTCGCGCGAAGCTCTTCGCATCGTAGAGCGCAGGCACTCTTGAGTAGAAGTCCTCGGCACCGACTGCGATGGCATACTTCTCCCAGAGGAGCCTCGACAGCTCAGTGTCATCGATGCCCGCCATCTTGAAAGAGAAGGTCGGGTCCCTGCCGACCTTGTGCGGCGTCAGCTTCGGGCCGTACACGGTCAGGCCGGGAATGTACCTCAGCCCCAGGATCTTGCCGTAGCCGTCGAGGACTATCCTCGTGAGCTCCTTCTCGTAGGCCTCGATGTGCTCCATCGACTTCTTGAGGGCCGCAGAGCGCTGTGGTCCTGGCTTCGGGAGCGCCTTGGAGTCAGCGTTGCTCAGCCAGGCCAGATAGTCGATCGCGCCCTCTATCGCGGCGAACATCGCCTGGTCCCTCGTGCCCAGCTCCCACCTCTCGGGCCCGTGCTTCGGGGACGGGTCGACCTTGTACGGGTTGAGCTTCTCCATGGCCGCGCTCGTCATGTACATGAAGCTGCCATGCCTCGAGAACAGCTTGTACCCGGAGAACACCAGGAAGTCGCACCCGATCTTCTTGACGTCCGTCGGTCCGTGAGCGACGTGGTGCACGGCGTCGACGCAGAAGTAAGCGCCGTTCTCCTTGGCCATCTTCGCGAGCTCGACGAGGTCCGAACGGGATCCCAGGACGTTGGACGCCGCGCTCACCGTCACCACCTTGGTGTTCTTGTCGATGAGCTTCTTCATCTCCTCCATGTCCAGCAGGCCGGACTCCATGTCGAACTTCGCGAACCTGAGTGAGTTGATGAGCCCCATTCCTCCGAGCTCGGCCCACGGATTGATGTTCGCGTAATGCTCGTAGCCCGTGGCCACTATGTTCCCGTCCCCCTTCATCTCGCGGCTGAGCGCGTAGCTCAGTTGGAACAGGAGGCTCGTGCAGGATTCCCCTGAAACGATGTTCTCAGGTCCCTCCGCCCTCAGGAAGTCGGCCACGGCCTTTCGTCCGTCGAGTATGGCCCCGCTGGCACCCTTGGACTCCGAGAAGACGTTCCCGACATTCGCGCTGTACTTGAGGCGCGCTGCGGATTCGGCTTCCGCGGCCCTCTTGGTCACCAGCGTTCCCGCGCCGTTGTCCAGGAAGATGCGCTTCTTCCCTGCGGGGTCCTTCTCGACTGTGGGGAACTGTGCCCGAACTCTCTTCAGAAAACGGGAATCGAGTAGCATAGTAGGTAAATGACTGAGGGGCAAATAAGAACCTTTTGGCCAGACGTGTTCCAAGATGTCATTTCCTGGTCAAATGGTCCCGCAGCTTCAGGTACTCGTCTAGAGTGATCTCCCCCGAGGCCAAGCGCCTGTCGAGGATCAGGAGGGGCTCGTCGGGCTTGGCCGGATAGGGAGGATACGGCACCGGCGGGAGAGGCCCACGTTCCGGGCGAGCCAGTATGAGAATCAGGATAAGGGCGACCAACAAGAGACCGAAGGCGGGGATCACGATGACCCAGACCGAGTTGCCTATGTCCCGCATCATCTCGAACCCGAAGGTTCCGAAGCCCCCGAAGGCCATGATGACGACCATCGCGACGGGTATTGCGATGAGCAACACTATCAGCACTATGACGAGCACGCTCAGCGGCCTGTCCTCAGGATGCGCCATGGTCCCTCTCGAACACGAGACGCGCGTACTGTATTTCGATTCTGCGCCTTATGCAGACACGCGCATGCCAGTGCGCGCTCTTCCACGCGTGAACGGGATTCGGATTATTAGGCGAACCAGCATTAGACGACCGGGTGCGAACCTTGGCAGACCAGGAAGGTTCTGGGGTACTCAGCGTGATGATAGGCGGCCAGGCAGGCTATGGCATAATGACCTCCGGGGAGCTGATTGCGAGGTCCTTCTCGAGGGGAGGGTTGCACGTCCACACCGACGTCGAGTACCCGTCGCTCATCAGGGGCGGGCACAACACCTACCAGGTGGTCGCATCGAAAGACGAGGTCTGGGGGCTCCCCCAGAGGGTCGACGTCCTCATCGCACTCGACGATCGGACGATGAGGGAGCACACGACAGAGGTGCACCCTGACGGCCAGGTGATCTTCGACCTCTACGCGCAGCAGATCGACGTGAAGAAGTTCATACCCGACCTGAAGGGCGAGGTGGTGCCTGTGCCCCTCGCGGACATCGTCAAGGAGCGGAAGGGCGACGCGGTCATGCGCAACACCGTCGCGATCGGGGCGTGCATGGCGCTCATCGATTACGATTTCTCGCATCTGGAGGACGTGATCCGGTCCACTTTCGGGAAGAAGGACGAGGCCATCGCGCAGACCAACGTCGACGCGGCGAAGGCAGGCTACGACTTCGTGATGGACCAGGGCAAGTGCGCAATCAGGGAGCGCATCTCGCCAGTCCCCGGAGCGCCGAAGCGCATGGTGCTCACCGGGAACGACGCTATCGCCCTCGGGGCCTTGAAAGCGGGACTGCGGTGGTATTCCGCCTACCCGATGACGCCGGCATCCTCCATCCTCCACTTCATGGCTGCGCAGGAGAAGAACATGGGTATCATCGTGCGCCAGACGGAAGACGAGATCGCCGCATCTTGCATGGCCATAGGGGCCGCCCACGCGGGGGTCCGCTCGATGGCAGCGACCTCGGGCGGGGGGTTCTGCCTGATGTGCGAGTCGCTCGGGCTCGCGGCGATGTCCGAGACCCCGATGGTGTACGTCCTCGCGCAGAGGCCAGGGCCGAGTACGGGCCTGGCCACGAGACACGAGCAGGGCGACCTGCAGTTCGCCCTAGATGCGTCCCAGGGGGACTTCGTCAGGGTGGTCCTCGCCCCAGGGGACGCGAACGAGGCGTTCTATCACACATTCAAGGCCTTCAACCTGGCGGAGAAGTATCAGATACCGGTCATCATCGTCTCAGATCGTTACCTTTCCGAGACCCTGCGCTCGACGCTACCGTTCGACCTCGAAGGGATGAAGATCGAGCGCGGGAAGCTCCTGACGGAGGAGGAGCTCGCGGCCAAGGGAGATTATCTCAGGTACGAGGACACCGAGGACGGCGTCTCGCCGAGGGCCCTACCTGGGATGAAGGGCGGGATGTTCGTCGCGAACGGAGACGACCACTACGAGTCCGGAGAGACGAACGAGGACCCGGAGGTCCGGAACAAGCTGATGGACAAGCGATTCCGGAAACTCGGGAACCTCATCGACGAGATACCGGGACCGAAGATCTACGGGCCCCCGGACGCCGACACCACGATCGTGACCTGGGGCTCGTGCAAAGGGCCGTGCATCGAGGCCATGAACCTCCTCAACGCGAAGGGGAGGTCGGTCAACCTCCTGCACTTCATCTATGTCAAGCCGTTCCCGAGGCGCCTGGCGCTCGAACAGTTCAAGAAGACCAGACTGACCATAGGTGTCGAGAACAACAGGACATCCCAGTTCGACAGGCTCTTGCGGGAGGAGCTCAAGGTCGGAACGAACAAGAAGATCAGGAAGTACGACGGGAGGCCGTACTTCGCCGAACCCTTGGCGGCGCAGATCGAGGAGGCGATCGGATGACGACCACGGACGAGCTGAGGACTACAACAATCCCCGACTGGTGCCCAGGGTGCGGCGACTATGCGATCCTGATGTCCGTGAAGGGTGCGATCGCGGATGCCGGCCTAGAGCCACACAAGACCGTGATCGTGAGTGGGATCGGCTGCTCGTCGAAGCTACCGCATTACGTCAAGACTTACGGCTTCCACGGGATCCACGAGAGGCCTCTCCCCATCGCCACCGCGATGAGGCTCGCGAACCACGACCTCACAATCATCGTCATAAGCGGGGACGGCGACTGCTACGGGATAGGCATGGGCCACTTCATCCACGCCGTCAGGAGGAACGTCAACCTCACCCTCCTCGTGCACGACAACCAGGTCTACGGCCTCACCACAGGCCAAGTGTCCCCGACGAGCGACCAGGGGTTCAAGACGAAGACCACGCCCTATGGCTCCGTCGAGGACCCGGTCAGGCCGCTCGCGCTGTCCCTCGCGGCGGGCGGGAGCTTCGTCGCGAGGAGCACCGCGGTAAATCCGAAGCATCTGCGCGCGACAATCCTCGAAGGGATCCGGCACAAGGGGCTCGCTCATATCGACATCATGCAGCCGTGCGTGACCTTCAACCACGTCAATACTTACGACTGGTACAGGCAGCGCGCCTACGACCTCGCCCAGACGGGCTACGATCCGACTGACCGCGCCGCCGCCCTGGTCAAGGCCAGGGAGTGGGGCGACAAGATCCCCATCGGGGTCATATACCGCGAGGAGAGGACCACCTACGAGGAGCTGATGCCCGCGCTCCAGGCAGGGCCGCTGGTGAGGCAGCCTCTGGAAAGAGACATCAGGCCGCTCATGGAACGATTCGTCTGAGGCCTTGCGGAGCGGTTAGGGCCGTTCATCAAATATCCCGAGGGACGTTCGTCGACCCGGGTGGCCGGGAATGGCGAAGGCTTTCAAGTTCAAGAACGAGCTGACATACGACAGCCTGAGCAAGCGTCGGGAAAACGAGTTCCACGAGAGGTACGAGGCTGCGCACGCGAAGGCCATGAAGAGCGTCGGAAAGGACTATCCGATCATCGTGGGCGGAAAGGAGAGATTCTCGAAGGAGGGCGTGTTCGCAGACTTCTGCCCGTACGACACGAGCATCGTCGTCGGCAAGTTCCAGAAGGGCACGCGGGAGGACGTCATGGACGCGGTCGACATCGCGACGACGGCTCAGGAGTCGTGGGAGGCGACCAAGGTCCAGAGGCGCTGCGGGATCTTCCGCTCGGCGGCCGACAAGATGGCCAGGGACAAGTACGAGCTCGCCGCATGGCTGACCCTGGAGAACGGCAAGAACCGGTTCGAGGCGGTCTCCGAGGTCGACGAGGCCATCGACTACCTCAGGTACTACGCCATGGTGCTCGACCAGAGCCACGGGTACACGCTCGAGCTGGAAGGCGCAATGGCCTGCAACGAGGCGCGGAGCGTCCTCAGGCCCCTGGGCGTCATGGGCGTCATATCTCCGTTCAATTTCCCTCTCGCGATTACGTGCGGCATGACGACGGGCGCGCTCATCACCGGCAACGCCGCCATCCTGAAGCCCGCGAGCGATACGCCCCTGATGGGGTACATGCTCTACAAGATTCTCATCGAAGCCGGCGTGCCCCCGGAGGTCCTGCACTTCGTGACGGGTCCAGGCGAGACAGTCGGCGAAGAGCTGTCAAGCAACCTGGGCATTGCCGCCCTTGTGTTCACGGGTTCGCGGGATGTGGGGATGGGCATCGCGCGCAAGAGCATGCAATACGGCAAGAGGCCGCCCGTGCTCGAGATGGGGGGGAAGAACCCGGCGATCGTTTCGGACAAGGCTGATCTTGACAAGGCCGCCGAAGGCGTCGGGAGGTCGGCGTTCGGATACTGCGGCCAGAAGTGCAGCGCAACATCAAGGGTCCTGGTCCACAAGAAGGTCGCTGACCAGTTCATCAAGAAGCTCATCGATTGGACGAGAGAGAGGAAGATAGGCGAGCCGTGGCAGAGGGATGTGTTCCTCGGGCCGCTGATAAACAACGCGGCGATCGAGCGGTACAAGAAGGTCATATGGGAGGCGGCACAGAAGGGTCAGGTGCTGACGGGAGGACACGTGCTCGACGATACGGGCCCATTCTCTAAGGGGTACTTCGTCGAGCCCGCGGTCGTCGTCCATCTGCCCAAGGACCACGAGTTCGTCAAGAAGGAGCTGTTCGCGCCTATCCTGTTGGTCCTCACCTACGAGGACTTCGAGGAGGCGCTCGACATGGCCAACGACATTGAGTACGGCCTGACCGCCGGCCTCCTCAGCGAGGACCAGGCGGAGATGGACAGGTTCTTCGAGAGGATCAAGGCGGGAGTGACCTACGTGAACAGGACTGCAGGGGCGACCACCGGAGCGCTCGTCGGCCAGCAGCCTTTCACGGGGTGGAAGGCGAGCGGGGTCACCGGGAAGGGCGCCGGCGGTCCGTACTACCTGCTTCAGTTCCTCCAGGAGCAGAGCAGGACCGTCTGCAGATAGGACGCGCTATTGACAGGAATGGTGCTTGATCGCCCCTGTCGGACAGGCTTCCTGGCAGGCGCAGCACTGGATGCACTCGTCGATGTTCGGACAGGTCGTCTTCCCGTTGACGAGCTCGTAGACGCCTGACGGGCAGACCGCGACGCACTGTCCTATGCCGGTGCACTTGTGATAGTCGACCTCGATGACGACCCCGAGCTTCTTGCTCTCCCACTTGCGCATGTCCACCAAGGATGCCACCTGTGGCCAGCTTGAGCGGGAGTGCGCGTCTTAGCTTTTTCCCCAATCTGACACCGGAAAGGCATGGCGAAGAAGATATCGTGCCATCGAAGCTAGCCCGGGCCATGGCCCGATTCAAGCTAGAGATAGTCAGATCCGAATGCATCGGCTGCGAGCTCTGCACGCAGACCTGTCCCGACCTTTTCCAGATGGCCGAGGACGGTCTATCCTCGCTTCCGAAGGGCAAGCGCGAGAACGGCAACGACGAGATGGACATCGACGAAGAGGGCTGCTCGAGGCAGGCAGCGGACGAGTGCCCGGTCAACTGCATACACATCTACGAGAACGGCCAGAAGCTGATCTAGGCTCTACAGGATGCCCTTGTACCTGAAGAACGTCCACAGCGCGGCCACGCCCGCGGCCGAGATCCCGATCACGAACCAGAAGTTCAGGGGGTCCTCCTTGTTCCCGAACGGCAGACCCACATTCATGCTGAACAGGCTGGAGATCAGCAGCGGAAGCACCAGGATCAGGCTCACGGTTGCGAGGGTCTTCATGACTATGTTCAGCCTGTTCGCGACGGCCGATTCGAACGCGTCCAGGGTGTTCCCCATGATCTCCCGGTAGATGGTGGTCATCTCATAGAGCTGGGCCATGTCGTTCTCCAGGTCCTCCGTGACGTCCATCCTGTCCTTCGTCATCTTGATGTGCTTCGCGCGGCCCAGCATCGAGAACGCGTTGAGGTTCCCCAGCAGCGCCGTGTTCAGCAGGATGAGGCCGTTGCTGAGCATGAAAGCCTCCCTCACCGCCTCGGGCCTGTTAGCGGCCAGGATCTTCTCCTGAACGTCGGTTATGGTCCTGTCCATCGTCCTGACGCGCCGCTCGATGTCTCTGGTTATCCTCCGGACGATTGTCAGGAACAGGTCCTCCTTCGTGTCGAGCTTCGGCTTCCTCCTCATGTCCGCTGTGATCTCCTCGGGCTTGAACGTAGCACCCAGACGGATGGTGATGATCTTGTCCGCCGCGACGAAGATGCCGATGGGCATCGTCGTCATGTGGTCCTTCTCCTCCGTCAAGAGCGTTCTGAGCAGCAGAAGGTCGTAGTACTCGTCGATCTCGACCCTCGGCCTCTCGTTCGGGTCGAGGCAGTCCGCCACGTCCTGAAGGTCGAGGTGGAACTCCCGGTTGAGCATCTCGACCTCGGCGGGGGTCGGGGCGACCGCGTCGATCCATAGCGCCTGCTTCGAGTCCTTGGCGTCGAGGGACTTGAGCACGCACTCCTCAGCGCAGTATAGGTCGATCACCGGATTCACCCCTGTATCTGTACCCCATGCCCGGCCCCCAAATATACCTTTTCGGGGCTTACAATAAGTCTTGACTGACGCACTGGCAGGGCTCGGCGTCTCAGGCCTTGTACGACTTCCACGATATGTCGTACCCGGTCGAACGCTTCAGCTGCGTGACGGCCTGGATTATTCCGTCGACCGCGTCATGTGTGGCGCAGAACACGACATCCACCCCCTTGCTGAGGGCGCTCATGGCGGATTCCACGGGGGCGTGGATGGTGAAGAACTCCCCGCTCGTCTTCATGAGGAGGGCCGCCCCGGTAGTGTCTCCTGCGACCAGAAGGCCCGGGGAGAAGTCCTCGATCCGCTGCTTCACGCGGGCTATGTCCGCGCCCTTCGAGCCGCCTTCTAGCTCCGACGGCGTCTCGATGACCAGAAGCTTCCCGAGCTCAAGGTCGACGATCCCTTCCAGCTTCCCGATGAGGACGTCGTCCCCCTCGGCGGCATCCTCTAGGGCGTCGCCCATGGAGCTGGACTTCTGCCTCGGATAGGCCATGAGCATCCCGTCCTCCATGACGAGCCCGACCCTGTCGCCCTTTGAGATGCCCTTCCCCGCAATCGCGACGCACCTGTCTATCACGCTGATGCTGCGTAGGATTGCGTCGACCTCGCCCTTGAGAGATGTGAAATGCTCCTGCAGCAGTTGCATGCCCTTCCTGCTGGGCCTCACGCGCCCGCCTGACTCTCGGACGAGGCCTTCCTCCCTCATGGCGGTCAGATACTGGCTCACCGCCTGGACAGTTATTCCCAGCTTCTCGGAGAGCTCCTTCAGACGGGCGGACGGCCTCTGGAGCAGCTCCGCCAGGAGGAGCAGCTCGGTATTCCGCTTGAGGTCGCGAAGCTGTTTGCCGTTCACGGTTCACTCCCCTCCGCCAATCTCCGCGTCAGGTCGTTAATGCCTGCGACAGTGATTGCGCCTGACCTCTTAAGGTCATCAACGAGCACGTCTGCCTTTCCCCCGACGAAGTCGATCTCCTTTCCCACCTCGGGGAGCAGCAGGTACACCGTCTTCCCAGATTTCAAGGCCGTCGTCGCGACTTCAAGGTTCTTGAGGTTCCCAGGGCCCACCGGGAACGGCGACACGACGACCCACCTGGACTGCATCGCGAGCGTCAGGTTCCTGGCATGAGAGTCGTCGCTCACTGGAGAGAACGGGGCCTCCTCCACGATCTCGACATGAAGGTCCTTGGCGCTCTCGAAGTCCGAATCCAGGACATTTAGCACACCAGCGGAGACGCCGAAGCCGCGGTCCGTCAGAGCCTTCATCACAGGCCCGCCCGTGCCCCCACCGCAGAGGACGTGAACCCGTATCCCGCGCTTCCTCGCAGATGAAGGGGTCGCGTGCGGCATCACGTACACCCCGCCGGTGAACGGGTCCTTCCTGACCACGACGGCGACATCGTATACGCTCTGGACGTTCTCCGGGGTCAGCACCTCCTTCGGGGTCCCGACGGCCTCGAGAGCGCCCTCGCTGAGAAGCGCGATGCGGTCGCAGTACCGCGCCGCCAGGTTGACATCGTGCAGCACCGCGACGGTGGTGATGCCCCGCTCGCTGTTCAGCCTCCGTATGAGGTCCATGATCTCGATCTGGCCATTGATGTCGAGGTAGACAGTGGGCTCGTCCAGCAGCAGGATCCTCGGCTCCTGGGCGATCGCGCGCGCGATTATGACCCTCTGTCTCTCACCGCCACTCAGCTCTGAGAACTGCCGGGTCGCGAACTGCCAGGTGTTCGTCTGCTTCATCGCGGCCTTGACGGCGTCGGCATCGCGTCTTCCCATCCCCGCGAGCCGGCTCGATATGTGCGGGATCCTTCCCATGGTGACGATCTCGCGCGCGTTGAACGTGAAGTCCGTGGCCGAGGCCTGCGGAACGACGGCGAAGACCCGTGCCAGTTCGCTGGCCGTGAAGCTGTCCAGGGTCCTTCTTCCGATCAGAATGCGTGAACCATCAGCAGGCAGGTACCGCATCAGGCATCGGAGCAGGGTCGTCTTCCCAGACCCGTTCGGCCCCATGAGCCCGATGAACTCCCCGTCCCGGATGCCGAGCGCGACGTCCTTAAGGACCCTCTTCTCTCCGAACGAGAAGGACAGGCCCCGAACTTCGAGGTTCATCGTCTATCGCCTCCGGCCTTGCTCCTCCTGAGAAGGTACAGGAAGAACGGCCCGCCGCACATCGCGGTTATGATCCCGACAGGCAGCTCGGTCGGTGCTATCGCGGTCCTCGCGAGGGTGTCGGCCCATATGAGGAAGACCGCCCCGCTCATCGTGGCCGCTGGGACCAGCACCCGGTGGTCGGCCCCCACGACTAGCCTAAGCATGTGCGGTATGATGAGCCCGATGAATCCTATGACTCCGGTGAAAGCCACCGCCGCCGCCGTCATGACGGCGGCCATCAGAAGCATCCTGGTCTTGAGCGCCTCGGGATCGGTGCCCAGGTTGTGGGCCGTCTCCTCCCCGAGCAATAGGGCGTTCAGCTCCCGGCTGTACAAGAAGACCGTGACGGTGCCGACGGAGACTGCGAGGACGAGGACTGCGACCGCAGGCCACGACGCGAGGGACAGGCTTCCGAGGAGCCAGAAGATGATCCTGTGATATTCCTGCTGGGTGAAGTAGATCATGAAGGACACCACCGCCCCTAGGAAGGCAGCGATGGCGACCCCCGAGAGAAGCAGCGTGTCGACGTACACCCGCCCCCTGACGACCCCGAGCCGGTAGACTACGAATACCGTGATCAGGGCGGTGCTGAATGCCAGTGCAGGCGTCACCATCGACCCGATGATGGCGATGCTCGCAATCCCGGCTAGGCCAGCGGCCACTGCTCCCAGCGACGCACCGGTCGACACGCCAACGATGAACGGGTCCGCCATGGGGTTCCTGAAGACCGCCTGCATTGCAGTGCCCGCGCACGCCAAGGCAGCACCCACTAGTCCTGCAAGTATTATCCTCGGGATGCGGACCTGCCAGAAGATCTGGTTCAGATACGACGGCACGTCCCCCGTCCCGAAGATGGCCGCGAAGGCGTCGTGGTAGCTGATCCTCTGAGGATCACCTGGCCCGATCGGGCCGATGGTCCCCACGAGCATCGCCACTATCGCGGAGCCGAAGAGGGCGAACGGAAGGATCGTGAGCAGAAGGAACCGCCGGCCCATCACCCTCTCGTATCTCTCCTCGAGATCGTCCGCGGCCTGCATGTCCTCTCCATCACGGGAAGAGCTCAGGGTGGATTATCGTAGCCAGCTGCTCAAGCCCGTCGACGATCCGTGGGCCGTACCTGCTGAGGAGGTTGTCGTCAATCGAATACATGTTGCCCTCGCTGACGGCCGTGATGTTCCCCCACCCGCTCCTTGCAGCGATCGTCTCAGGAGTGGTCGTCGACATCACTCCGACGGTGTACACGATGATCTGCGGGTCCTTGGCGATCACGAACTCGCTCGTGACCTCCGGGTACTCGGAGGTCGCATTCTCGGCGATGTTCTTCCCTCCGGCGAGCCTTATCAGGTCGTCTCCGAACGAGCCTGGGCCGTAGGTCCACATCGGATAGTATTCGACGTAGACGTCGGGAGTCGGGACCCCCGACGCGAGCGTGAGGCTGGTAACGGCGTCCACCCGGTCCGAGAGGTCCTGCGCGAGACTCTCCGCCTCCGAGACGTGGCCTGTGATGGTCCCCGCCAGTCTGATTGTACTGAACACGTCCTCGAGAGTGCGGTCAGCGAAGATCACGTAGGGTATCCCCTGTCCGGCCAGCGAATCCAGCTGCTGCCTCGGCACGAGGTCGCTCGAAACGATGAGGTCAGGCGTGAGAGCCACTATGCTCTCTAGATTGAGCGGCATCGCGCCCACCTTGGTCAGGTTCGCCGCCGCAGCCGGATAGTCGCTGTAGTCGTCAACCCCGACGACCTGGTCTCCCGCCCCGATCGCGAACAGTATCTCTGTCGGAGTAGGAGCGACCGAGACTATCCTCTGGGGAATGCCGCCGAGCCTGACCGCACGCCCGTAGTCGTCGACCACCGTGAAGGGCTTCGATTCGTTCGTCAGGGAGCCCACGAAGTATCCCCCCGCGAAGGAGAATACTGCCACGAGCACAGTCGCAATTGAGAGCCACATCACCATCGTCGAGCCCGATTTCTTCGGAGAACCCATTCTATCCCCTCTTGTCAAGTTTGCTTGAAATATTGAAAGTGTATTTGAATATTGTTGACGAAAAAGGTACCTCAGGGCACAGAGAGGAAATGAGAACGCGGGAAAGGGTTTGCGAGACAGCCTGTTCGATCAGGCCTTGAGGCTCTCGTCGAAGCTGGCTTCCAGGATGTCCATCGCCTGCTCGAGGACCTCGTCCGGCATCATCATCGACGGGTGCATGCGGATGACGTTGTCGTAGGTGCCGCACGTGAGGAGGACCATGCCCTTCTTGAACGCGGCCCCCTTGATCGCCTTGACCTCCTTGGACGCGGGCGTCTTCGCCTTCGGATCGCCGACAAGCTCCATGCCGACCATGGCACCCATCCCCCTGATGTCTCCGATGATCGGGTACCTCTGCTGCAGCTCCTTCAGGCGCTTCATGATGTAGGCGTTTATCCTGGGCACGTTCTTCATGTTCTTCTCGATGAGCTCCATCTGCGCCAGTGCGGCCGCGCATGCCACCGCGTTGCCTCCGAAGGTCCCGCCCAGGCCGCCCACCTGGACGGAGTCCATGATCTCAGGCCTGCCGGTACAAGCGGACAGCGGGAACCCGCCGCCTATGCCCTTGCCGGAGACGAGGATGTCCGGCTCGACGCCCTGCCAGTGCTGTATGCACCACATCTTCCCCGTCCTGCCCGCGCCGGTCTGGATCTCGTCGTCGACGTAGATGACCCCGTGCTTCTTGCATATCTTCGTCAGCTTCGGGTAGAACTCCTTCGGCGGCACGATGAACCCGCCCTCTCCGGCGATCGGCTCGCCGATGATGCATGCCACCTTGCCCTGGAACTCGGGCTTGGACCAGATTTCGTCGATCTTGTCCGCGCATGCGACCCCGCATGACGGGTACTCCATCTTGAAGGGGCATCTGTAGCAGTACGCGTACTCCACCTTGTAGCTCTCAGGAAGGGGCCCGAAACCCGCCTTGTAGGGCATCTCCTTCGATGTGAGGGCCATCGCCAGGAATGTCCTCCCGTGGAACGCGTGGACGAACGAGAACGCCGCCGGCTTCTTCGTGAAGTGCCTCGATATCTTGACGGAGTTCTCGACAGCCTCCGCACCGGAGTTGAACAGGCCGGACTTCGTGAGCCCCGGGTGGGGCGCGAGGTTCGCGAGCTTCTCTGCGACCCTGACGTATCCCTCGTAAGGCGTGACCATGAAACAGGTGTGGACGAACTTCTCGGCCTGCTTCTTGATCGCGGCGACGACCTCCTTCTGAGAGTGCCCGATGTTCGTCACACCGATGCCGCTGCCCATGTCGATGAAGGCGTTGCCGTCCACGTCGGTGAAGATCGAACCCTCGGCCTTCTCGATGTAGACCGGTTGGCCGACCCCTATCGCTTTCGATATGTACTTCTCCTTCAGCTTGCCGAGCTCAACGGACTTCGGGCCCGGGACCTCGGCGGTCTTGATTGAAGCCTTCTTTGCCATCTTATCTCCTCGAACTTTGTGCGACTATTGGCGCTGCTCTTCGTGCATAGTTGAAATCCTAGATATTCCTTTGGAAGCCGGTTCAAAAAGATTGACGGTATGACGGCGTTATCTCCAAAACGAGGTCACCTGTAAGCCGTCTCCACTCCGTCGGTGACCGGCCTGCTCTTGCGGTCCGCGTCCCGGTGCAGGATCTTCAGCTGCGCTTCGAGCCGCTCGGCCTCCTTGCACAAGGGTTCCACGTTGAGGCTCATGTGCAGGACCATCTGATCGATCGCGGCCAATATCAGCGCGGACGCGCGCGCGTCGGCGATATCCGGCTTCGCCTCGGCCAACAGGGTGATGACGTCGAATCCCCGCCGCTTGCCCTCGTTGAGGAGCACGCCCGCGGTCCCGGAGATCACGCCTTCGACGAACGGCTCTGCGTCCGCCTTGAGGAGCAGCTCCTGGGCCCTGTCCGTGCTCCCGATGCCGTAGACCGCCACCTCGCCCACCTCGTCCGAGTGCGTCCCCTCCTCCCTTTCAATGAGGAGCCCGCCGGCGGATATGATGAGCTGGCATTTCTGGGCGATCGCGTAGTCCATGATCGCCGTCCCGATGTCCCTCAGGAGGTTTGCGGACGGCTGCAGCTCGGTGGAGATGACGACGACTTGGCGCTCCCCGGCCCTGACCTCGGGCCTCGCATATATCCTCGCGGGACCGAGGGGCTCTCCGTTCCTGATTAAGGAGAGGGTAGGGAATGAATCGGAGTCCATGACCGCTATGTACTCCAGCTTGAGGAGGGCGATCAGATAGTTCGCAACTATCGAGCTGACTAGACCAACGCTCGGGAACCCGTCAATGACGACGGCATCCCTGAGGTCCATCCGCTTGAGCTCGACGATCTCGACCGCGGCCATTGCAGTACTGATAACGGATGTTGAATATAGAAGCTCACTGTGCGATGACCGACAAAACCGTCCAAGACTGCCTACTACCAAAATTTAATAGAAGTGTGCCTCATGTCCACAAGGCCAGCTGGGCCGGTGGCTTAGCCAGGATATAGCACTGGCCTTCTAAGCCAGTGGTCTCGGGTTCGAATCCCGACCGGCCCGCCATTTCCTCCAAATGCACCCATGGACGCGTGCGTCATGTCGGATTAGGCCAATGTGTGGCTGTCCAGACAACGTTTAAGGGAGACCATTGAGATATTGGCACGGAAATGGTTCTCAGTGGCACAGACCCAAACACAGAGATCACATTGGGGGGATCCGAAAACCTTGTCCAGAACAGCGGTCCTGACAGCTGTACCGCCGACCCATGTGGACCCGTGCCTACGTCTGGGCGCGATGGGCACAAACTAACGCGAGCGCTTGTGGCCGTTGTTGCCGCAGTCGTCCTGGCACTGGCCGCTATTGGTATCGCCTATGTGCAACCGCTGTCCAAGGTGAACATACATGCCAGAAACATATGCTGGGCGGATGCCTGTTTCAGTGCATGGATTGATGACAACATTGAGCCCGTCGATGGAACACTGGAGTACAGCAACAAGTACTCGGAGCAGTATCAACTCATAGGCAGCCTATCCGTTGCTGCAGGAAGCCATTGCATCAAGGTCGACTGCCATTATCTTGGCAGCATGGCAACGAACTTCGACGGAGTGCCGGAATACTTCCTCAACTTCTCTGTGCTGCCTTTTGGCACGAAGGACGTCTATCTCACGGTTGATCCGGAACTCCCACAGCTTACGGGGGATCTCACGCTCTTCTATTCATATGTCCCAAGTCAAGTAACGATTGAGGGGAAGGTCTACAACCTATCCAATTCCCGCTGCCATGGGACCCTCAGTTTCAATGTCCAGGACTCGAGGGGCTGGAGCATGAGCGGGACTATAGCTCTCGGGGAAGTCGGGGCCAACGGGGACTCCGTCGTGGTGTCGGAAACGTACGAATGGCCCTTTCTCTACAATGGAGAAGGTGTTCTGGATGTGACTCCAACCTGGGGCTATAGCCTGTCGTACTATTGATGCCTTCAGTGCAAGTCTTCGCCAGGGTTAGTTGGGTTGCCCGGCCAAAAGGCATATAAAAAGGAACGGTGTACGGCTGAGCGCGCAACAGGAGTCTGACGGATGAAGAGGAGCTCAAGGGCTTGGAAGAAGCGCGGGAAGCAGCGCTGGAAGTGGCGCAAGAAGAAGATGAGAAGGCGGAAGAGGGCCCAGAAGCTCCGCAAGAAGTGACGACTGAGCGCGAGCAAACAACTGGGGGTATGGGGTAGTCTGGTATCCTTACGGGCTCCAGTTATGGGAATGATTTCCGTTGGGTTTGCTGACCAGTGATGACTAACTGGAGCGATGACCCATGTTCGAAACGCGCGGAGTCGCTCTCCGCGTGGTGGAAACCCGTCGATGAGGGTTCAAATCCCTCTGCCCCCACTCTTGCCCATGCCAGAAAGGGCTCGCCAACTTGAAATAGCGCGATTCTCTTCGTTGCACGGAATCCAATGAGTTGGCGGGAGCGGCTGAGGGGGCTCGCGGACGTCGACTGGAGCACCAGGCCGTACTTGTACTGGATGATCTTCCTGACGGCCGCGTCGAGGTTTCCATTCCTGAACATGGGTTTCGGCTGGGACGATGACGCCTGGCTCGTGGCCCTCCGGGCGTTCGACCTACGTCATATCGGCGTGTACCTCCCGTCGAGGTTCCCCGGATATCCGCTGTACGAGTACGCGAACTCGGGGCTCATCGACATGGGATGGGTGGCGACCAATGGCGCCACCCTCGTGTTCTCTGTGGTCGCAGTGCTCGTTTTCGCGCTCGTCCTGAAGGAGATGAAATTCAAGAACAAGGGGCTCCTGGTCCTCTGCTTCGCGTTCCTTCCGGTGCTCTGGAAGAACGGAGCGATCACGATGGACTACATGTGGGCGCTCTCGTTCGTGCTCCTGTCCTGGCTGATGACCCTCAGAAAGACATACTGGGCTGCGGGCATAATGATGGGGCTCGCCATCGGCACCAGGCTCAGCTCGGTCATCATGCTGTTCCCCTTCGCGTACCTGCTCTGGACCCTCAGGCCGAGGATGGCCGAGGTAGTCAAGTACTACGCAGCCGTGATCGCGATCCCCGCGCTTCTCTTCCTGCCGCTGTATATGGAGTACGGTCTCGGCTTCCTCACCTATGCGGACATACAGATCTCGGCCCTTGCCATCCCCGTCAGGATAGCCAGGGTCACGGGGGCCCTGCCGCTACTGTTCGTCGTGGCCGTGTGCGCGCTCCGGTGGAGGACGGTGCTGTCCGGGCTCAAGGCGAGGGATAGGACGAACGTGTTCCTCGGCATCGTCATACTTGTGAATGCGCTCCTGTTCGTGAAGCTGCCTCTCGAGCCCGAGTACTGGATCCTGGCGACGCCCTTCGCCCTGCTGCTATTCGCGAGGCTGGCGAACAGAAGAGTGCTGGCAGTCCTGCTCGTGCTCTTCCTCAGCGCGGCCATCGTCAGCCCCGACGTGACCCTCGACTCCAAGGACCATCTCGCGTTCAACTACGACGGCATCGTGCTCGGGGAATGGCTCGACCGGGCCGAGCAGCTCGAGAGGGCCGAGAAGATCATGAGCCTCGACATTCCCAACCACAGCGCGATGATCCTGGGCAGATACGCGATGGTGTTGGCATATCTCGACGACAACCTCTCGTGCGAGCCTGACCGTAGAGTGATGTGGGAGAACGGTCAGATATTCGACTATCAGAAGGACATCGTCATCGCCTACAGGTTGAATCTGTCCGAGGTGCAGGGGTTCCAGGCGGACGGAAGGACGGTCTACTACCTCCCGGAGTGGGAGGAGTACACCATCGAAGACGAGGGGTTCAGCCCATCCGAAGTGGGATGCATCCCGCTGAACGTGTAGCGGGCTCCAGAATCCGGGGGCCGCCTGTTCTACCTGTCCCATGGATATGCCGGAGGACCTCATGTCGGGGCATTGTCGAGGGGAAAATGATCGATGCTGTCCGAGTCAATCACAAAGGGCACAGCGGAGGACTCGCCCCAGTAATTCCAATCCCAGTTATTCTCCGGACCGGAGTTGTCCATGGCCTGCACATCATTGCCAACGAATGCGTTGCGATAGACCTGGACTGACATGTTGCCGGGGCCTGACGAAATGAGGGCAATGCCGACGCGCATCTCAGTCAACTTGTTCCGGGTCAAGTTGACCGACTTGGAATCCTCTACAAGGATGCCAAATGCCGACGGATATGTCGAGGACCAATGGCCCGTGATCTCGTTCCCCGTCACATTGATCTGCTCTGAGTGGTCGATGCTTATCGCGGCTCCCCTGACGGAGACGTAGTTGTCGGCCACCGTCACTGAGGTCGCTCCTCCGAGATAGAAACCGGAGTCCCCGGGTAGCTCGACCAAGCGATTGGCGACTATCGACGAGTACGAGAGCCCATATGAGTCGACGGCGTAGCCCATCCCGTTCCAGAATCTGTTCTCAGCTATCGTGAGGTCGAACGCCCCCTTGTAATAGGTCCAGATTCCACATCTGTAGCTCGCCATCAAGTTCCTGAGGATGTCCACATGGCTCCAGGTCATGTCCTGTCCTCTCAGCTCGATCCCCCAGTCGGTGCCTGAGAACTCGTTGTCGCAGATGACCACGGTCGGATCGAGAGCGTAGGCATGAGGCGGCTCATCGAGCTCTATCCCGATCTTGCACTCTTCGAACGAGTTGTTCTTGATCTCGACGCAAGAGTGGTCGACGCTTATCCCGACGGTGAGATTGCTGAATTGGCACAGCTCGATGGTCCCGTTCGTCACGTAGCCAATCCGTATTCCGGTGCTTTCATGCCACGATGGGAGTGTCGGATCGATGTCGATCTCCACGTTCCGCAATACGAAATGAGCGTTGATGCCGCTGAGGGCGAGGCCCCAGGTCGTCATGGAGTTGCCCATCTGCTTCACTACTACAGGGAGGCCGGAGAGTATGTACGGATTGGACTCAGTGCCGTCCCCGCCCTTGAGCCACTGCGAAGTCGCAACGTCTGAATCGCTCCCGAGCGTGATCGCCGAGGTTCCCACCTCCTCCTGTCGCGTCAAGAGGACGTAGAGCCCGACAGAAAGGCTCGCCGCAATGAGCACTGCCACGACAATGATGGCAACGATCGGTTTGGCGACCCTCACCAATCTCCCTCCGTATCGAGTCTGGATATCTCACGGAGGATATAGACATTCATGTCCGGGGAACTGGGATTATTCCCGTCACGGCGAAGACGGTCTCACCCGTAGGTCTCCGAGCGTTTCGCCGCGAGCCGGACGCCCTTCAGGTACGAGAGGATGCCGACGACCCCGACGGAGACCATCACGATGAAGAACCCCAGGCCGAGGACGTGCAAGTTGTGCACCTGGATGGGGGTGACCACGCCGTACGAGAGGACCTGGGGGAAGACGAGGGACACAGCCCCGGCGATGAAGAAGATGAGCCCTCCGTACAGGAGCACGGACGACGACATGTACCTCGCCAGGAACTTCAGACCTTGAGGTCCCAGCCTCCTGACCCTCGTCACCAGTGCGCCGAAGACCGCCCCGAAGATGATCTGCATGATCATGGTGCCGACGCCGAAGAGGACCCCCGGGACGAAGCCGAGCAATGGCGAAGGCATCGTGGGCGTTATGATCACGAAGAGTATGAGCGCGAAGGCCCCCACCCCGAAGCCCGCCACGAGCCCATGGACGAACGCCATCCGGCCGGAGACGTCCCGGCTGTAGAAGTCCTCGGCCTTGTGCGCCCTCGGGGTCTTCCTGCGCTCGAACACGAGGTCGAGCCCCATGTGCGGATACCATCTGCCGGTCCGGATGTAGAACCCCGCTAGGGCCATCACGAACCCGACGGCCAGATACACCAGCGCGAAGAACAGGGCCGACTCGAGGAAGCTCCCGATGCCCGAGAGCGAATAGGCGAATATGAAATAGAACAGCTCGCAGAGGAGCGCCCTGCTGAGTGTGAAACCGCCCGAGAAGATGAACCCGTTCCTCGCACCTCCCTTGACGCTGAAGCTGCCGATTGCGTACGAGAACGTGATCGGCCAGGTATGTTCGTCGGGGGTCATCCCGTGAAGGAGCCCGAGGACGAACGACAGGAGTAGCGCGTCGGCGAAGCCTACTACAACCGGACTGAACAGGTCGAACGCCATCTCCTCACCACGTAGGGGTCGGTCCTCGCGGACCCGCATCCCGACGGCTGATGATGGCGCCCGCCCATTTGATGGTTACACCTTAGGCGGTCCCGGAGTCTTTGGTGATATTCTACTCAGGCGTGCTTCCGAGAGACTGGAAAATAGACTTGAGCTCAGAGACCAGCTTGGATATCTCATCCGAGGTCATGGGCTTGACGAGATACCCGTCCGCCCCGCTCGCTTTGGCCTTGGTCACATCCTCAGGCGACTTTGACCCGCTGTAGACGATGGCCCTGCTCTTCCCGCCCCGGTCCCTGATCTCCTCGAGGACCGCGTGACCGCTCTTCTTGGGGACGTTGACGTCCAACAGTATCACGTCGGGTTCCGGCATCGATTGGCGGTAGACCTGGTTGAGGATGTCGATGGCCCGTTGCCCGTCCTCCGCGACCATGACGTTCACCTGATAGCCCGTCCTGCGGACGAACTCCTTCAGGAGCTCAGCGTCGTCCGGATTGTCTTCGACCAAGAGCATGCCGATTCTAGGCGACCTAGCCGCCATTCGTACCCCCAAAGCCAAGGGTCATGGGCGGAAGTCGCTTAAAAACATGTCCCTCACGATATCGGTTTCGGGTTACCGAGTTCAGAGGGCCGTCATTTGGAAATAGGGGTTGGCATTACAGCTGTCAGAAGGAGGCGAAGTTGATGGCTCAGACATGGCTGATCCTAGCTCTTGCGACGACCCTCTTCTACGGGGTCTCCCAGGTCGCCCAGAAGAAGTCAATGATAGTCATCCCCGCCTTCGGCGTCATATCCCTTTCCATCGTCGTCGCGACCCCGGTATCGGCGGTCTGCCTCGCGCCGTACTTCGTGAACGGGGAGATCTGGAACTACGCGCCCATAGTGATAGCCCTAGGCATCGCCGCGGCCGCCCTTGGACAGCTCGGGAGCTACTTCTACATGGAAGCCATGGAGAGGGGCTCCGTGTCGATGGTCGGGAGCGTGGTGGCCTCGTACCCGATCATGGTGATCGTCGTAGCCGTCCTGTTCTTCCCGGAGACTGCGACCTCAGTCCAGATCTCCGGGGTCGTCCTGGTCACGGCCGCGATGATCGCCCTGTCGTACATGCACGGGAAGGGCGCGGACTCGTCTAGCTACCTCGGCAGATGGTTCCCCCTCACGATCATCGCCGTCGTCCTCTACGGCCTCTGCTCGGTCTTCATGAAGCTGGCCCTCGACGAGATGCCCCCTCTCATGTTCATGGGGATGTACGCGTTCGTGATACCGCCGACGGTCTTGGGCTACTACAGGTACAAGGGCGTGAGGCTGAAGAAGATCCTGCCGACCTGGTCCACCTCTCTGATCATCGGGGTCATCGCCAGCGAGGTCGCGCAGCTCGGGTTCTTCACCGAGGTCTACTCAGTAGACACAGGCCCGGCCTCCATCGTGTTCCCGCTGGTGGCCGCCAGCCCCGTGGTCGTCGTCGTGCTGGCCTACCAGTTCCTGCACGAAAGGATGAGCAGGAATGAGAAGATCCTGGTGGCCTTGGTGCTGGTCGGGATCATAATGGTGTCGATCGTCTAGTTATTGCACAGCCCCGCGATGCCCGTGGTCTGAGGCAAGCATTATCCCGCCAGAGGATGCTATCGACGGCGAGAAGGCGACTCATGCGCTGCGAGCGATGCGGCTTCGACAACCCGGCGGGGTTCAGATTCTGCGGCAGGTGCGGGAAGAAGATGGTCTCCGATGCGGACCAAAGACGCGCCGTGTCTCTGGCCCGGGAGGCCAACAGGCATCTGGCGAAGCACCTGGACGACATGAAAGGATGTTCGCCGTCCGAGAGAGCGAGACTCTCGAGGGCCTTCGAGAGCAAGACCGGCATGCCTGTGAAAGAGGCGAAGGCGAGGATGCAGAGGCTTGAGAGGCATCTTAGAGGCGTCGAATTCGACCGAGCCGCTTCCGTCAAGGCTCCGGTCAAGGAGCTCGCGGAGTACTATGATCACCTGCGCGCGCGCGTGCACGAGACAGAAAAGGATCCTGAGAAGCGCAAAGAGGCGCTGAGGTTCGCCGGGAAGTGCGGATCGACGGCGATAGAATTGGCAGGACTTGCAGCGACGATTCTAGCCTAAAGTCCGAACCTCGAGAAAATGGGCTATTGCTCACGGATGAAATAACAGAAAAGGAAAAGGTTTTGCCGACTGGACCACGCCCGACTACTACAGACCCGGGACAGCGAAGTCGACGATGATTAGACTGTTGGTCTTCATCAGGACATCCACGAACGCCCAATTCTCTTTGTAACCCCACAGGTGGATGTTGACAATCGAGCGCTTTCCAGTGTACTTGTAGGCATACAAGTACCACCCATCCTCGTCGGTGAAGACCGTCGCAGTGATATGGTCCTTGGCAGAGATGGTTATCGTTACCGTCATCCCAGATAGCGGATCACCACTTGAACCAGTGACTAGGCCTGCGAAACCGGGATCTTTCTTGAAGACATTCTCACTGTATATCGTCGGTTCGACCCACTCGTCGCCGCACCACCAGGCGAAAAGATACCCTTCTCCGTAATGAAGGACCAGGTCGCCCACATCATAGTCCCCATCGTCACCCAGATAGTATGCATCAGGAGTGGCAGTCTTGTCGGATGCACCATAGCTTGCAGTGTGCTTTAGACCGAACTCAAGGTGCACCGTCACATAGACCAAGCCAGTGTCTGGAACGGTTCCAGTGACTGTCAGCTCGACCCAACTGCCGATCTTCGGTGCCGCACCGTAGTCGCTCAGTGATATCCCATGCTGGCCAGCGGAGGTGATGGTACTGGTATTCCCACCCGTCATGAAGTCCGTCACCGCGCCTATCTGCCAGTACTTGGTGCAGCCATTTGTCGTGATATCGAAGTCATTGTACACATGGATGGGCATCGCACCATTCGTTATGAACGGATACGGTATCTGGATGTGGACGGTGTACGGTTCTCCAGGAGTTCCCAGATAGAAGACATTGTAGTAGAACTGGCCTGGGTTGGTGCTTGCCAGCTTGTACATCCCACCGTTCCCGTTGTTCGATGGCGTGAAGATCAGCCGGAACTGTTGGCCAGGCTGACTCGGATCCATGTCGAACACACAGAACTGCGTGTCCGTCACGACGCTCTGCAGGATTACTTCCACTGTGTGGCTAGCCGAGCTTGAAACCGTTCTGTATATCGGGTCGATGCCCTTGGCAGTTACGGTATTAGGCAAATCTCCTCTCTCGATGTTCACCACGAAGGTTACTTCTATCGTGTTGACCTCACCAACATCCAGGGTTCTGTCTTCGAGATAGGACGTAATGTTCCCTAGCAACGTATCGACGACCCAGACGTCATGCAGCATGCAGTCGCCGGTGTTCTCCACCGTAATAGTGTAGGTTATCGTGTCGCCGATATGCGCGTAGTGCGGCCCCGTCTTGGTCACGGCGATCTCCGGGAATATGACATCTACACTCGCGTAGTCCCCTGCAGAGACTTGCTTGCCCAGTGCATCGGTCCCGTACGCCGTAGCTGTGTTCGTCACATCTGCATAAATGCTGGTTTCCACATCGAACGAAATCCAGGCACCAGAAGCAAGCGGTATTACGCTGGTGTCGGGCAGATAACTCGATAGATCCAGCTCGCTGTCTTCAACAGTGATACTATACAGAGGGCAGTTCCCAGTGTTCGTTATTGTGTACGTGTACTTGACCGTCTCCCCGCTGTGTATCATAGTTGGTGTGACCGTCTTGACCAGCAGTATGTCAGGTATGAGAACTTCAGTCGGCCAGCTATCCTCCGCGAAGACATATCCGTTTGGACCTCCAAGTATGTCGTCTCCGTCAACCGAAGCCACGTTCAGAACATCGACCGAACCCGCAACCGTGAGCACGGTTATCGGCGCATGATGAGCTCCAACGTTCATCGTTCCAATTGGAATCGTGTCTCCGGTGAGCGGGTCGTACACAGTCACGTTGTAGAGTATACAATCACCAGTGTTGTTGACGTATATCTGGTAGGTAATTGTATCAAACGGGTGAACCTTTGTTGGACCCACCTTTACTATTGTGATCTGTGGGGTCATCACGTCCAACGTCCACGAGGCGCTGTCCGAGGCTTCTCCGTGGATTATGTCCTCTCCCCAAACATCGACCGTGTTCGTCAGATCCGCAGATGCTACGCCGGGGACTGT
>Ga0172363_10000020_pt1 | contig 91864 bp, 79 predicted proteins | sample LakKivs2_kivu2a2_FD_114541 | JGI IMG/M metagenome (GOLD analysis project Ga0172363, IMG submission 114541) | Sediment microbial communities from Lake Kivu, Rwanda - Sediment s2_kivu2a2 | ecosystem: Environmental > Aquatic > Freshwater > Lake > Sediment | place: Rwanda: Western Province, Lake... | reverse complement strand
TGCGGAGAGGGGATTTTTTATGCCTGAAAAAGTACTGCTGGACGAGCAGGACATCCGCCGCGCCGTCACCCGCATCTCGCACGAGATAGTTGAGCGCAACCGGGGCACCGACGACCTTCTATTCATCGGTGTGTATACACGCGGCGTTCCCCTGGCCAAGCGCATCGCCGCCTGCATCGGGGGTTTTGAGCACAAAGAAAGCGCAGTCGGCGCCCTCGATATAACGCTGCACCGCGATGATCTTTCCTCCACCGAGTCCATAACTCCGCTTCGCTCTACCGATATACCCCCTGATTTCGAGGAGAAACGGATAATACTGGTCGATGATGTGCTGTATACGGGGCGGACCATCAGGGCGGCAATGGATGCCCTCATCGATTATGGCCGTCCCCAGTCAATCCAGCTGGTGGTTCTCGTCGACCGGGGCCATCGCGAGTTGCCTATCCGTGCCGATTATGTCGGCAAGAACATACCGACAGCAGCAGAGGATAAGGTTCTGGTGCGGCTGAAGGAAGTAGATGGGAATGATGCGGTTCTGCTTATAACAAATGGTCAGGGAAAAACAGGACAGGGCAGTGATATGTTGCCGAAAGGAGTGTGGCCATGAGCCTGGAGAAAAGGAGCCTGGTAACCATCGATGACCTCTCAAATCGGGAGATAGAGGCGGTGTTTTCCGTGGCCGATGAGTATTCGGCTGCCCTGCGCGAGCAGTCGCACCTGTGCCAGGGCAAGATACTGGCCAGCCTCTTCTTCGAGCCCAGCACCCGCACGCGGATGTCGTTCGAGACGGCCATGCACCGCCTCGGCGGCAGGGTCATCTCCGTAATGGACCTGGGCAATACATCGCTCTCCAAGGGCGAGAGCATCGCCGACATGGCGCGCGTGGTGGGAAGCTACGCCGACATCATCGCCATCCGTCATCCCTGGGAGGGGGCGGCGCGGGTCGTTGCCGATTACGCAGGCATACCGGTGATCAACGCCGGTGACGGCGGGCACGAGCATCCGTCGCAGACGCTCATCGACCTGTACACAATAAAAAGCCAGCGCAAGAGCCTGCAGGGGCTTAAAATCGCGCTCTGGGGCGACCTGAAGTACGGGCGCACGGTGCACTCGCTTTCGTATGCGCTGGCGCGCTTCGGGGCCAATATCCACTTCCGCACCGGCGCCGGGCTGGGGCTGCCGGATCATGTTATACGCAAGCTGACATCCGACTACGGAGGCGTGTTCGAGAGATACGATGATAAGAAGAAGGGGGCAGGGGATCGTTTCTCGCAGGTGGATGCGATATATGTAACGCCGACCAACCCGCATCAGCTCACGAACATACCAGATGTCAGCCTTGAGGTCGAGATGCAGAAGGGCATCGACGCCCTTTACATCACCAGGCTGCAGAAAGAGAGGCTGGAGAGCAGCGCCGAGGGCAAGGATTCGGACTACCCCGTCGTGGACAAGAAATTGCTCAAAGCCAAGCAGTTTAAGGAGGCCCTGGTCATGCACCCGCTGCCGCGCATCGACGAGCTGGCCTATGAGGTCGATGAGGACCCCCGCAGCATGTATTTCAAGCAGGTGGCCAGCGGCGTGCCGATAAGAATGGCGCTGATTTCGCTCTTCCTTGGAGCGAAGAAGACCAAGGTTGCACAGGGAGGAAAAGATTTCTCCTCAAAGACGGTCGACCTGCCTGCAGATCAGGTCTACGACGTCAACTGCCCTAACAACCGGTGTGTGACCAACCAGAAGACGGAGAAAGGGTATATCCAGCATAAATACAAGGTGCTTCCGGGGAAGCCGCTGATATTGAGGTGCGTTTATTGTGAATACGAAGCCCAGGTGCCTTATATTGCCAGCGCCAAGTGGCATGAGGGCACCCTGGAACACAAGAAATACTATAGCTCGGACAGCTTCATGCTGGAGAAGATCAGGCCGGAGAACCTGATAGTCTTCGGTTCCGAGGCCAGCGCTCGTGCGCACGGCTTCAGTCCGAGCCAGTATGCCTTCAGGGAGGCTAAGAAGAGTTAGTCCATGGCTGATTCGATTCTGATATCGGGCGGGCGTATCATCGATCCGAGCCGGGGTATCGATGTGATAGGTGACGTATTGATCGCCGACGGACGCATAGTAGGTGAGTCCGAGGGGATCGCCGCTATATCGGCCAGAGCGGATTCGATTGTTGATGCTAAAGGTTTGGTCGTCTGCCCGGGGTTCATAGATCTGCACTGCCATCTGCGTGAGCCCGGTGATACGAAGAAGGAGACCATAGCTACGGGTACACGTGCCGCGGCCAGGGGGGGATTTACCACGGTCTGCGCTATGCCCAATACTAATCCACCCGTCGACAGCGGATACAGGATACAGATGGTGTATGAGAGGGCTGAAGCTGGCGGACTGGTTCGTGTGCTGCCGATCGGTTGCATAACCAAGGGGCGATATGGAAGCGAGATCGTTGATGTGAAAGAGATGGCGGACGCCGGGGCCGTGGCTCTGAGCGACGATGGCAGTTCGGTTCCGGAGTACAATGTGTTGCGTTCCGCTCTTGAGGCCGGCATGGCCTGTGGTCTAACCATAATCGAGCACTGCGAGGATGCCGAGATGAGTGCCGGCGGTGTGATGAACGAGGGCGAGCTGGCGGGCGTGCTGGGCCTTAAGGGCATACCGGAGACGGCGGAAGAGATAATCGTTGCGCGCGACATAGCGCTTTCTGAGATGACCGGCGCGCACGTGCACATAGCGCATGTCAGCACCTACGGCTCGGTGTACCTCATGCGCCGCGCCAGGGACAGCAAATTCGCGGTGACGGCGGAGGCCACGCCCCACCATCTGACCATGACCGAGGAGCGTGTCGCTCCTATGTCGAAGGGGCTGAAGGTCGACAACAATGCCAAGGTCAACCCGCCGCTGCGCAAGGGGCGCGATGTGCAGGCACTTGTCGCTGCGTTGAAAGAGGGCGTTATTGATGCCGTGGCCACGGACCATGCGCCTCATACAAGGGCAGACAAGTCGGGCGATTTCGCCGATGCCGCGTTCGGAATCAGCGGGCTGGAGACGGCGCTGGGCTCCGTGATGTCACTGGTGCACCGTGGGGATATGGATTTATCGACGCTCATAGCCAGGCTCACGGCCGGGCCGGCGCGGGCGCTGCCGCGCATCCGGGAGCTGGCCGGCGGGGACATCGGAACATTAAAAGTCGGCGCACTGGCGGACGTGACCATCTTCCATCCCGATGCGGAGTGGGTCGTGGAGCCCATTCTGTTCGCGTCGAAAGGGAAAAACACACCGCTGGCCGGTGAGACATTGAAGGGAAAGGTGATGGCAACCATATACGGCGGCCGCATCGTATATCAGGGCGACGGGATCGATGTTAAGAAGACGTAGGGGCAGGGCTTGCCCTGCCCGAAAAAGAGGGCGCAGCAAGCGGCGCCCCTGCGGGAAATCCTCCTGAATCCCCCTTTGCAAAGGGGGATAAACAGGGGAATTGTATGTAGAAAGAGGTACATGTGAGCGAGAACATAAATCTGGTGCTTGAGGATGGGTCGGTTTACGAGGGGACTTCGTTCGGGGCTGATGTAGCGGCGCATGGAGAGGTTGTCTTTAATACGAGCATGATGGGCTATCAGGAGATGCTCACCGATCCCTCCTATGTGGGCCAGATAGTGGTTTGCACCTATCCGCTTATCGGGAACTATGGAATCAACAAGGAGGATTTCCAGTCGGACGGGATTAAGGTTTCCGGTTTTGTGGTACGCGAACCATGCGATATCCCGAGTCACTCGCAGTACAATTCCACACTGCATGAGTATCTAAAGGCTAGCAGCATACCCGGCATCTGTGGTATGGATACCCGCTCGCTGACGAGGCGTCTGCGCTCCAAGGGTGTGATGATGGGGATGATTACATCCGAATCGGCCGACGCGGCACTGAAAAAACTGAGGAAGCTGCCGAAATATGAGGTTAGCGACTTCGTAAGCTTAGTTGGTACCAGAAAGCAATATAAGTGGGGATCCACTCGTGAAGGGAAATCAGTCTGCCATGTGGTAGTTGTAGACTGCGGCGTTAAGTACAGCATAATGCGGCACCTGAGCGCGCTGGGCTGCGCCTGCACCGTGGTGCCGTCAACTACCTCGGCGGAGGATATACTGGGCCTGAAACCGGACGGCATACTGCTATCCCCCGGCCCCGGCGCTCCGGACCGCCCCTATTTAGAGAAGACGATAGGAGCGCTGATCGGCAAAAAACCTATCATGGGAATATGCATGGGGCATCAGATAGTGGGCCGCGTCTTCGGGGCTAAGACCTACAAGCTGAAGTTCGGGCACAGGGGCGGCAACCACCCGGTGAAGGATATGGAGACGGGACGTATACATATAACTGCGCAGAACCACGGATTCGCAGTCGATGCCGACACGGTAAAGGGCGGATTGCAGATAAGCCATATCAATATCAACGACGGCACTATCGAGGGGCTGCGGAGCAGGGAGGATCGCATCTTCACCATCCAGTATCACTCCGAGGCATCGCCGGGCCCGATGGACTCTGTGAATCTGTTCGAGGAGTTCGTGGGGATGATGAAGGGGTCGTAGGATAGGCAAGTTAAGGCACCATCGCGAGAAATCGGGGGCCGGAGCGGTGTTGATATAAAGTCTATAAAAAAAGAAGGAGGCACTGAAATGGGGAAAGAGTTGAAATCTGTAAAGAACATGTACGGCATAACGCTCGGGTTTTTTCTAGCGATGCTTGTGGGATTCGGTATCACAGCCTTCTATAAACAACATTATGGTTACGGTTATTACGGATATGGGTCCAACGATTATGCCAGGAATATATTTTTGATAGCTTTTATTGCGGGTCTTTTATTCTCTTTAATCGGTTTGCTGCTTCCAAACAAGCTGGGTGTTTTCAAGCTCGGCCTGCTGCTGGGTGGCTTCTTAACAATGATCTATTCTATTAGTTACCCGAGCGCCGAGGGGTTAGGTTTGCAATGGGCTTTCGGAGCTGTAGCTATTGCTCTCATTGTGCTCATTCCAATGGGATACTGGAGGCTGATACCTCGGGGCGGAGACAAGGAGCAATAGGAAATAATAGTCGTTTTTGAAAAGGGGAAGAATGGCGAAAGTAAATAAGGTGCTGGTCATCGGTTCAGGGCCCATCATCATCGGGCAGGCGGCGGAGTTCGACTACGCCGGCACGCAGGCATGCAAGGCGCTGCGAGAGGAGGGCGTGATATCGATCCTGGTGAACTCCAACCCGGCCACCATCATGACGGACGAGGGTATTGCCGATATCGTCTATATCGAGCCGCTCACCGTGGAGGTCATCGACCGCATAATAGCGAAGGAGCGCCCGGATGGCCTGCTGCCGACGCTGGGCGGGCAGACCGGCCTCAATATGGCGGTGGACCTGGCCGATGCCGGCGTGCTCGACAAATACAACGTCCGTTCCCTGGGGACGCCTATCGATACCATACGCAAGGCCGAGGACCGCGAGCTGTTCAAGAACATGCTGCTGGAGATCGGCGAGCCGGTGCCCGAGAGCATCATCGCTACGAACATGAAGGAGGCGATGGATGCCGTCGAGAAGATAGGGCTTCCTGTGGTGATACGGCCGGCCTTCACCCTCGGCGGCACCGGCGGCGGGCACGCGTCGACAATGGAGACTTTTAAGTCTGTCGCGGCCAACGGGCTGGCGGTGAGTCCGGCGCATCAAATCTTGGTGGAGAAGAGCGTCGTCGGCTGGAAAGAGATAGAGTACGAGATGATGCGCGACGGCAACGACAACTGCATCACTGTCTGCAATATGGAGAACGTGGATCCCATGGGCGTTCACACCGGCGACAGCATCGTTGTAGCGCCGACACAGACCCTGACCGACAGGGAGCACCAGATGCTGCGCACGGCCAGTATAAAGATCATCAAAGCGCTGGGCGTCGAGGGCGGCTGCAACATACAGTTCGCCCTAGCGCCGCACAAGAAACTGGCCGGTCACTGGCCACCGGGTGGCAGCGGCGCAGACGTTATCTCGAAGCTGGACAGCGGACTGCCTCCTTACTACGTCATCGAGGTCAACCCGCGCGTCAGCCGCAGCTCGGCGCTGGCCTCCAAGGCCACGGGTTATCCCATAGCACGCGTGGCCTCCAAGATCGCCGTGGGCAAGACGCTGGACGAGATACCGAACAGGGTCACAGGGAAGACCATGGCTGCGTTCGAGCCGGCGCTGGACTACATCGTGGCCAAGATACCGCGCTGGCCCTTCGACAAGTTCGCCACCGGCGACCGCAAGATAGGGACGCAGATGAAGGCCACGGGGGAGGTCATGGCCATCGAGCGCACCTTCGAGGCTGCGCTGCAGAAGGCGGTGCGCTCCCTCGAGGTGGGCGGTAAGTCGCTGCTTTGGGAACCTCCGGATTGGGGTAAGGGCGACGATATGCTCTGGCCCGGCGACCTGCGCCTCTGGGCCATGATGTCGTGCCTGCGCAAGGGCATGAGCCCGGATGAGCTGGCGATCAAGACGGCCATCGACCCGTGGTTCACAAACAAATTCGCAAACATAATCCATATGGAGAAACGACTGCTCTCGGAGCCGCTTACGCCGACGATCATGCGCGAGGCCAAACGCATGGGCTTCTCGGATATCCAGATCGGCACGCTGGCCGATAGGCTGCCGGAGCAGATACGCTCCCAGCGCCGCGAGTGGAAGATAACACCCGTTTACAAGATGGTCGATACCTGCGCCGCGGAGTTCGATGCCGAGACCGCCTATTTCTATAGCACATATGAGCAGGAGAACGAGGCTGAGCCTTTAAAGGGCGATAAAGCTGTGGTCATCGGCTCCGGCCCGATACGCATCGGCCAGGGCATAGAGTTCGACTACAGCAGCGTGCACGCGGCATGGTCCCTTCACGATTCGAAGCACAGCAGCATCATCATTAACTCCAACCCGGAGACGGTCTCGACCGACTCCGATACCTCGACGCGATTGTACTTCGAGGCACTGGACGAAGAGAGCGTGCGGGATATGCTGGAGAACGAGGCTGTCGATGGGAAGTCGCCGCCGACTATCGTTCAGTTCGGAGGGCAGACGGCCATCAACCTGGCGGAGCCGCTGCACCGCGCCGGCATGCCTATCATCGGCTCCAGCGCTGAGGCTATAGACCAGGCGGAGAACCGGCACAACTTTGAGGATCTGATGGCCCGCCTGGGCATACCGCAGCCGCCGGGCGGCACAGCGACAACCGTCGAGGGAGCGCTGAACGTGGCAAAATCCGTCGGCTACCCGGTGCTGGTGCGCCCGAGCTATGTGCTGGGCGGCCGTGCCATGGAGATAGTGCACAACGCCACAGAGCTGATCCACTATATGAACCGCGCCCTGGAGCTGGACTCCAAGCGCCCGGTGCTCATCGATAAGTACTTCGAGGGCAAGGAATGTGAGGTCGACGCCATTGCTGATGGCGAGCGTGTGCTCATACCCGGCATCATGGAGCATATAGAGAGGGCCGGCGTGCATAGCGGAGATTCCATGGCGGTATATCCCGGGCTTAACTTGACGGAAGATGAGATTGCCACTATCGTCCGGCACACCACGGACATATGCCTGGCGATAAAGGTACGGGGCATGGTCAACATTCAGTTCGTCATTATGCGCAAGGAGGACAATACCTCTACGGTTTATGTGCTGGAGGCCAACATGCGCGCCAGCAGGACCGTGCCCTTCATCAGCAAGGTCACCGGCGTGCCCATGGTCAAGGTGGGCACCAGAGTCATGCTGGGACGGAGCCTTAAGGAGCAGGGCTACGAGGGCGGCCTCTGGCCGCAACGGGGGCTGTTCGCAGTGAAGGCGCCCGTCTTCTCTATGTCGAAATTGAGCGGGGTCGACGGCTATCTCGGTCCGGAGATGAAGTCGACGGGCGAGGTCATGGGCGTCGACTACACCTTCCCCGCGGCTCTGGCCAAGGCGCTCATGGCCGCCGACCTTATGCTGCCGCGGGAGAAAGCGCTGCTGGTGAGCATCTCGGACGAGACCAAGCCCGAGGCACTGCCGATAATAAAAGACCTGGCCACGCTGGGGTTCAAGCTCTACGCCACGGAGGGGACGGCGGCGCTGCTCAAGGCGGTGGGGGTGCCGGTAACTTTCATCAGCAAGAAGATCAGCGAGGGCTATCCCAACATCGTCGATATCATACGCGACGGCACGCTGAGCGGCGTGATCAACACGGACTCCGGCGAACGCGGCCCCAAGAGCGACGGTTTCGAGATCAGGCGCGCCGCCATAGAGAAACGCATACCGTGCTACACGTCGCTGGATACCATCCGGGCCGTGGCCAAGGCTATGCAGAGCGGCGAGCAGACATTCTCGGTGCAGCGCATGCGCGAGTACCTGAAACCTAAGGAAGGCAAGTGAAACCTGTCGACGCGACAGTAAAATCGAATAGGCTGGTGATGCCCAATATATATCTGCTGTGGGCTAGGGCTCCATCCGCCGCCGAGTCGGCTCAGCCGGGGCAGTTCGTAATGGTACGCGCCAGCGATACCGACGACCGGATACTGCGGCGTCCTCTGGGCATCCACCGTGTAGGTGATGGGGGTGAGATCGCTCTGCTCTACGAGGTCGTCGGAGGAGGTACGGAGTGGCTGGCACAGCGCAGGAAGGGGCGGCATATCGATATACTAGGCCCGCTGGGGAGGGGTTTTACCGTCAACTCAAAGCGCCTGCTGCTGGTCGCGGGTGGGGTCGGCATCGCTCCTCTAATATTCCTCGCTGAGCGTGCCGTATCCGACGGTCGGAAGGTCACACTACTATTTGGCGCCAAGACCGCGGAGCAAGTCTATCCTAAAAAGCTGGTGCCTGCCGGTGTCGATTTCATCCCTGTTACACAGGATGGCCTGATAGAGCGGCAGGGCATGGTCACCGATTTGCTGGGCGAACTGGCCGATTCCGCCGACCAGATATGCGCCTGCGGGCCGGTGGCCATGTACAAAGCCATGTCGCAGATGAAGGTGCTTAAAGGTCGTCGCGTCGAGGTGTCTATGGAGGCCAGGATGGGGTGCGGCTTCGGGCTGTGCAACGGCTGCTCGATAAAGACCAGGCGCGGCATGAAGCACGTATGCGACGACGGCCCTGTGTTCGATCTGGGCGAGTTGATTTTTTAGCAGGTTCAGCTCGATGGCTGATTAACCCCCTGTATCCAAATCCCCCTTAGTCCCCCTTTAGTAAAGGGGGATTTAGGAGGATTTTAAAAATGGGGGATATCGGGAAGCATAGCGGAGGTCGGTATGGTTGTAACGGAGAGATTGTCGATCCGAACCAAGGGCGAATGCGACATCATCGACATCACATCGGATGTCGAGCGTATCGTTTCGCAATCGGGGGTCGAGTCCGGCACGGTGACCGTGTTCATCAGCGGCTCGACGGCGGGGGTCACCACCATCGAGTACGAGCCTGGGGTGGTGAGCGATTTCAAGGGGATGTGGGAGCGCCTCGTGCCGCGGGACATCCCGTACCGGCACGACCAGCGCTGGGGGGACGGCAACGGCTACTCGCATGTTCGGGCGTCTACGCTTGGGCCGTCACTCGTCGTCCCCTTCTCGAACAGGGCTTTGCTTCTCGGGACGTGGCAGCAGATTATCGTGGTTGACTTCGATAACCGCCCGCGTTCGCGGGAGATCGTGCTGCAAATCGTGGGGTAACAGGATTTTACCTTGGGCCGCCGACATCCGATGGTTCAACAAGCGATTTCCTGAATGCCATGTTCAAGACTATATATTGTCGTAGGGGACACCCTTGATGTACTGTATGGCCTCGGCAACGACAAAAAGCGAACCGGTAACGCATATCAGATCGTGCGGCCACGCGCTGCGCAGCGCCTGCTCGACGGCGTTGGATACGCTCGCGAAGTATGACGCCTTGCGGTCCAGCCTCTCTATCTCGTTGAGCAGGGTGTTGATTGGGAGAGCGCGGGGGTGCGTCGATTTTGTGGCGATTATCTTGTTTGCCAGCGGCGTCAGCTCCAACAGCATGCCTCTTATGTCCTTATCGGAGGAGGCCCCGATCACCAGTATCATGTCATCGTAGCGTATGTATTCCTGAATAGCCTCGCGCAGGCGCCGCGCCGAATCTGCGTTATGCGCCCCGTCGACGAGGACCAATGGCTCTTGCTGCAGTATCTCCAGTCGCCCCGGCCAGCGGACGTTATCCAGCCCCCTGAAGATCGCCTCATAGTCAACACCAAGGACCTCGAGCGCGGCTACGGACAGAGCCGCGTTTTCAACCTCGTGACGGCCCAGCAGCGGTATGCTGAAGCGATGGGTCCCTGCTCTTGTCGTTACCTCGAAATCCTGCTTGTTGAGGTTCCATTCCAGTATGCGCCAGGTCACATCGCTGTCTATGGTTATTGTGCGGTTCCTGTTGCGTACTGCCGCCTCTTTTATCACTGCCATAGCGTTGGGGTTCTGCGGAGCTATGACGAGGGTGGCGCCCGGCTTGATGATGCCGGCCTTCTCCCGGGCTATCTCCGCGACGGTGTTGCCCAGTATCTCGGTATGGTCCATGCTGATAGGGGTGATGATGCACAGCTCGGGTTTGCATACGTTGGTCGCGTCGAGCCTGCCGCCGAGCCCGGTCTCGAGCACGGTGAACCCGACGCCACGTTTCCTGAAATAGACAAAGGCCGCGACAGTGAACATCTCGAACGTCGTCAAGTTGCCGAACGTCGCCTGGCCGTTGACCGTGTCGGCATGCGGCCTGATCTCATCGATGACGGCAGCAAAGTCGCCCTCGCTTATCATCTCGCCATCGACACGGATGCGCTCGCGGAAGGTATGCAGGTGCGGTGATGTGTAGAGCCCGGTGGACTGTCCCGCCGCCGCGAGCGCGGAGGCGATCATAGCCGCCGTGCTGCCCTTGCCCTTTGTGCCGGCGATGTGAACCGTGCGCGGGCCCAGGTGAGGGTCTCCCAGGCGGTGAAGCAACTCCTCCACGCGCCGCAGATCGAAGCTGGTGGCGGAGTAGGCCGAGGGGGGCAGCTTCTCGTAGTTAGTGAAACCGAGGATGTATTTCAACGCCTCTCGATAATTCATGGGGGTTATTATAACATCACTGGGGGCACAATCAACCCCCTGTATCCCCCAGTCTTGGGGGATATAAAAAAGATAGGGGACACCCCTAAAACCCCGGCAGGAGATGATTCTCCTGCACCTCTGTGAGTAGCTAACCTCTCCTTTTAGGAAGAGGGCTGTAGAATGGTTCAAATGCTATCCGAGTCGCAATAGTTCCCCCTCTTTTTAGAAGAGGGGGCTGGGGGGAGATAGACTTTAAAAATATCTCCCTCTCCCTCCGCAGGGAGAGGGTTAGGGTGAGGGCGCACCCGTCATTCCGGTGAAAACCGGAATCCATGGTAGGGGCACAGGGTCGTTCTGCCCATATAACAAAGGGCGCGAGGACCGCGCCCCTACGTAGCGCCTAACCGGGCAATGACAGGTGAAAAATGATGGCAGTCGGTCGCCTGAAACTGTTATAATGAAATACCCATGTTTACCCACCTTCATGTTCATACCGAATACAGCCTTTTAGACGGATTGTGCCGCATCCCGCAACTTGTGGGCCGCGCCAAGGAACTGGGCATGAACAGTGTGGCCGTCACCGACCACGGCGCCATGTACGGTGTGATACAGTTCTATCGCGCCGCTAGGGAGGCTGGCATCAAGCCTATCATCGGCTGCGAGATGTATGTGGCGCTGCGCGGGCGGGAGCAGAAAGATACAGCGGACAAGAATCCGTACCATCTCACGCTCCTGGTCAAGAACGAGGCTGGCTACCACAACCTGACCCAGTTAAACTCCAAAGCGCACCTGGAGGGCTTTTATTATAGGCCGCGCGTGGACCGCGAACTGCTCCTGAAGCACCGCCAGGGGCTGATAGCTTTATCTGGTTGTCTGCAAGGGGAGGTGCCGCGCCTGCTCCTGGAGGGGCGCACCAATGAGGCACGGGAAGCGGCGTTGTGGTATAAGGAGACGTTCGGCGACTTCTATTTCGAGATTCAGCGCCACCCCATACCGGAGCTGGGCAGGGTCAATCCCCTGCTGATCGAGATGGGCCATGAGCTGGAGATACCGCTCGTAGCCACAAACGATGTGCACTACACGCTGAAGGATGATTTTCGCAGCCACGATCTCCTGCTCTGCATACAGCGCAATACAACCATGTACGATCCCGCCCGCTATTCAATGGGGGAGACATTCTATTTCACCAGCGAGGAGGAGATGAGACAGCTCTTCGCCGATATCCCGGAGGCTGTAGATAACACCCAGCATATCGCGGATACGTGCAATTTGGAACTGGAGTTCGGCAGGCAGCTCCTGCCCGAGGTGGAATTGCCCCATGGCCTGAACGCCGACAAGTACCTGGAAAAGCTGTGCCGTGAGGGCTTGGCGCGACGCTACAGCAGGCCGCCGCCGCAGCTCACCGAGCGTCTGGATTACGAACTACATGTTATTAAGAAGACGAATTTCGCCAACTACTTCCTTGTTGTCGGGGATCTCGTCTCCTTTGCCAGGAAGCGCGGCATATTGGTCGGCGTACGCGGCAGCGCCGCGGCCAGCCTGGTGTTGTATACACTGGGCATAACCGATATCGATCCTATAGAACACAAACTTGTGTTCGAGCGTTTCCTGAACCTGGAGCGCAAGGAGATGCCGGATATAGACCTCGACTTTCAGGACGACCGCCGCGATGAGGTAATTACCTACGCGGCGCAGAAGTGGGGCTCAGAGTGCGTGGCGCAGATCATCACCTTCGGCACCTTCGGGGCGCGCGCCGCCGTAAGGGATGTGGGCCGCGCACTGGGCATGCCGTATGGAGATGTAGATCGCGTGGCCAAGCTCGTGCCCACAGCGCCGAACATAACGCTTGAGAAAGCCCTCGAGGAGAACCCGGAGCTGTCCCAGCTCTACAATATCGACGAGGCGGTCAAGATGCTCATAGACGATGCGAAACGGCTTGAGGGCCTGGCTCGTCATGCCTCGACGCACGCCGCTGGCATCGTAATCTCGAAGGAACCACTGACGAAGTACGTCCCGCTGCAACGCCCGACGCGTATGGACGAAGGCGCCATCGCCATGACCCAGTTCTCCATGGACGACGTGGCCCAGATCGGCCTCTTGAAGATGGATATACTCGGCCTCATTAACCTCACGGTACTGGCTAAGACGGTCGAGCTTATCGCACAGAACAAGGGCGTCAGGGTCGAGCTGACAAAAATACCGCTCGACGATGTCAAGACTTTCGCTCTGCTGGTTGCTGGCGAGACCACGGGCGTGTTCCAGCTCGAGGGTGGAGGCATGCGTGCCTTCGTGAAAGACCTCAAGCCGTCGACCTTCGGCGATATCGCGGCCATGATCGCGCTCTACCGGCCGGGTCCGATGCAGCACATCCCGCGCTTCATCAAGGCCAAGCAGGGCCTCGAGCCCATAGAGTTCCCCCACCCCGACCTGGTCAACATTCTGCGCGACACCTATGGCATCATCGTTTACCAGGACCAGGTGCTGTTCATCGTGCAGGCCTTCGCCGGCTACAGCCTGGGCGCTGCCGATATCTTCCGCAAGGCTATGGGCAAGAAGATACCGGAGGTGATGCAGAAGGAGCGGGCCAACTTCATCGCCGGGGCCAAGAAGAAGGGCTTCAGCGAGAAGCTGGCTGAGCAGGTCTTCGAGCTCATCGAGCCGTTCGCCGGCTACGCCTTCAATAAAGCGCATAGCACAAGTTACGCCATGATCGCCTATCAGACGGCCTATTTCAAAGCCAACTACCCTGTGGAATTCATGTGTTCGCTCATGACCAGGCACATGGGCCAGCCGGAGAAGATACGCTCCGCTGTGAGCGACTGCAACCGCATGGGTATCAAGGTCCTCCCTCCCGATATCAACAAGAGCCGTGTCGAGTTCTCCATCGAAAAGACACCTGACGGCGATGCTATCCGTTTCGGCCTCAGTGCCATTAAAAATGTGGGTGCCGGCGCCGTGGAGCCGATAATCATCGCGCGTGAGGAGGGTGAGTTCCAGTCCATATCCGACCTCTGCCGCCGCGCCGATATGCGCTCGGTGAACAAGAAGGTCATGGAGAGCCTGATTAAGGTCGGGGCGCTGGATAAGATGGGCGTGCGCGGCGTGCTCCTGGCCAGCGTGGACCGTATACTTTCCTTGGCACAGCGCGAGCGCCGCCTGCACGATACGGGGCAGACCACCATGTTCGACCTCTTCGGAGAGAGCGTGCAGACGCCCCTCCCCGAGCTGCAACTCGAGGGTGAGGACGCCCCGTTGCAGGAGAAGCTGGGCTGGGAGCGGGAGCTCACCGGCCTGTATCTCTCGGAGCACCCGCTGTCGGGCGCGGTCAGGAAGCTGGCGGCCATGCACACCACGCTCTGCGGCCAGATAGATGAATCTATGGTGGGTAAGAATATCACTATCGCCGGAATGGTGGCCAGCGTTCGCCACCTCTTCACACGGGAGAGCAAGCCCTTTGTGGCCGCATCCCTGGAGGACCTGGATGGCACCGTCCAGATAAACGTCTGGCCCGAGGTCTACCAGCGCACCAAGGACCTGTGGGAGGAGGGCAATATCCTGCTCATCGACGGCAAGGTGCAGTCGCGACGCGATCAGATACAGGTCAGTGTGGACAACGCTCGTATGTACCAGCCCGACGAGGAGCCCGAACCGCCTCCTCCGCCCGCTCCCAGGCGCAAGATACGTATCACTGTCGCCGAGAGCGATAGCAAAGAGGCGGACGTCGAGCGGTTAAAGAGTTTGATCGATCTGCTCAAGCAGTACCCGGGCAAGGACGACGTGCGCCTGCGCGTGGAGAGTTCCGATGGCGGCAGCACCGTGCGACTCCCCGCCGCAGCCTACACCTCCGAACTGCACAAGAGCCTCGTCGATATCGTGGGCGAGGGCAATGTGACGGTCGACTAATATCGGCCATGGATTAACGTTCTCTCGTTTCTGTTGATTCTATCCTCTGCATAGTGTAACATTTGGCGCGTAGAAGGCCGGTGCGTTTATGGCTGAAACTGAGATCGTATACATCGCAGTGATTCCCCTGGAATACCCTTCTATAAACCTGGTTAAAGCGGTAGCTGGGATTATTGGCAAAGATACTTACCAGACGCGGCTGCTGCTGATGGGCAGCGTTCCGAGGGTCGTGGCCCGGTGCAACGGGGCCAAGGAAGCTGAGGCGTTGGCACAAAAGCTGAAGGAGGTGGGGCTGACCATTATTGTATGCCCCGATTCTGAATTACGCAGACCTTTTAAAGGGCTGAGGGCGCAAACCATTGAGTTTGGGGACAGGGGTGTTACCTTCAAGGAGGATGGGGTAAGGGTAACGCTGGGGGTGGGGGAGGTCTTTCTCATTATCAAGGGGACGATGCTTACCTACCCGCCTGAACCATCGCCGGAAGTTAAAATAAAGTTAAGTCCAAAGGCATCGTTGCTGCGTGACCTGCCTATTATGAAAAAGGTTCATAAGAAATCGGGAGACCAATCCAAGCAACCTGAGTATTTCTTAAGGCTTACCGAGCGGAAATCATCATCACCTGTGGTTGAAATTATGCAATTTCGCATGGATTACTCGTTTCTGGGCCCAGAGGCCACCATGTCCTCTCTCACAAACTTCACAACAGTTACTAAAAGATTGAAGCAGGTTTTCCCTAAGGCGATTTTCGATGAGAAGCTGACTAGAACCTATGCTGTGGATATACCTGGAACCACCCCCGATGAGGATATAGACATTAATTGCAGATTGATTTACTTCCAGCACCTTCCATAAATAAGCTCAATCCACTAGTGTAGGGTCAGCGCAAGTAAGCTATACAGGGTTGATGTTTCTACATGAAGCGGCTGATAATACAATCGTACATGTCTGCTGATTGCCAGTAACCTCTGTGGCTATTTATGAACCTTTGCGCCTTATTCCAGGGGAGCAGCTTTTTTGTCCGGGACGGTAGTTTTCCTACATAGGACGTACTCTTTACCGATAACGCCAATAAATTGGAAGGGTCTCTGTGTTTTTCGAGAAATACAGCTATGTCTTCCTCATCTGATAAGTTGAGGTTAATCACTTCATGATATGCATCTAGGTATCCACTTATCACGTCGAAAGGCGTCCAAAAATTTAGCCATGGGATATTTCGCAGTGGGTCTTTTAATCCTCGGTCGACATTTATTATTGGGGTAGGAGCCTGGGCCTTTTTACGTCGGAATAATCTACTTATGCGGTAGAGAAATCTGTAGCCAATGAGCTGTTCCCTGCTTTTAAGGAGTACAGGGACTTTGATGGGATAGTTAATGGCGTTAAGATGAAGCAATCCATGCATTGTATAATGAAATAGCTGTTTCCTGCTTTCAATCTGTTGTATTTGGATATGATAACCAGCTCCGGACTCAATATTAATCGGATAGGTGATATCTTTGCGGTGTAATGATCCGCGCACACAGGAAATTGTTAAATAGCCTAAAAGCTGTTTCCTGCCTCTTATTCTTTTCTTGAATTGGTGTGTACTTGCTTTCTTAGGACTGGCGTGGCTGCGGCGGAAGGTATGTAATTGGGAGACTATTTCGTGTCGGATTGGTTGCTTGTTCTGATCTATGTACTCATTAAAGAAGAATGCAACTTTATCCAGAGGCGATCCGAAGGTGATTATTCCTCTAAACTTTGGTGCGTGTTCAGGCATTATAGTATTGTCCTTGTCTTTCTCTATAACCTCTGTCTTGTTCATAAGTATATTCAGACGGTCGATTACATCGTATGCGATAACACTGCCTAGAGAATGGCCACATAAAAGTATTTCATCATAGTCTTTGTTGAGTGCAAGTAATTTGATTTTGTCTACAGCAGTATCCAGTATCTTTTTCCGGGTCTCAAAGTATTCTGATTTAACGTCTGTTGTGCAATATAGCGCGATGTCGCCTATATAATCCACCATTATTCTAGAGAAGAGGGGTTTTAGTAATCTACCTGCTAAACCAAAGCCTTTTGTAACAAGTCCGAGCACTGGTATGGTTTCTACACCTTCGAAAGCCGGTTTCAGGTTGCGTAGGAATGGTATGGTCTCTTTGCACCCAAACAGCAGTTTAAATAAAGGTTTTGACCAGCCACTAATACATAGGATACTCGCAAGATATTCCGATATTTTCAACTCACCATAGTCATTGAATAACGCATCATCATCTCTATGGCTAATATCTACTTGTTGATCTTGGTAAAGGTGAAATTTACTGCCGCCCCGTGCCACATTCAGTACCCAATCTGTCACCTCTGACATGGTTATCTTGCGTTGTGTCATATGTGACCAGTAATATTCAAGGACATCTATCTGTTTATAGGTCTTGTCTTCAGGTATGAGTGATATACAGCTTTCACCCCAGTTTTCAAACCAGACAAGGTTATGTTTCAAAGTTACTTTACTACGTTTGAAGTTGTATTCTTCGGCAAATTTCTTTACGAAGCTATCTAGCGTTTCAAACGGTTTCTGCTCACCAATACCGTGAATGACAACTATAGCCATCTTCTTCTGCGTGGTGGAAATTATTGTTTCTTGTACCATGGTTGTGACCTCTTTGAAAGAATTTGGTAAATCATATATTTAAGGCATGGTTAAGTCAATAGAGGATGGGAAAAGACTGTTTAGTGTCAAACTGACTAGGTGCTATGCTGCAGGTGCTGTTTCGCGTTATTCTTAACAGCTGCTTTGGCCTGATATCTGAAGTATAAGTATATGATCAGGCTCAGTATCGCCGAGTAAAAGCACCATAGCGATGGGAAGGTATTGGAGCAGGCCATGTAAGCCGCGGTGCCGCAGGCGATGAGGAGTGCGATCCCGAGCACTATGAGCCTTTTATTACTGGCGACAAGGAATGGAATCGCCACGGCGATGAGGTAAGGGGCCAGCGACATCGGAGGTGCGGGGCTGATCTGGTAGGAGATGCTGTGGCTGACCACAATCGCATCCACTGTGCCTCTTAAGATACCGATGAGGAACGAGATGCCGATATACAAGCCTATGATTTGGCATAGGATGATGATCTTGCGGCGCAGCCTGCCAGGCTCTATCAGGTACATGGAGAATGGAACGAATATGGGCCAGAAGACAAAGGCGATGAAGGCATAAGCATATATCGCCCCAGTTTTGTATGTTCCAGATATGACACCCGTGATGCTCAGCCATAAGATACCTTCGATGAGTTGATGCATGGCAAAGATGATAGGGAAGAGCGAGAGCGGAATCTCTGATTTCTTCTTGGGCATGCGTAATATGCCAATGCCGCTGACGCCGAGGACGCCGCTGGCTGCGAGGCTGGCCGGTGCTGAAAAACACATGAGCTATTCTTCCTTGATTCTACATTCAGTCAGTTTCACCATAGTAGCAACAACCAGCATTAAAAGCAAGTCGTTATAATCCTTCCTTGTAGGGCTCGATACGAAAAGAAGGGGGCGATATCGCCCCCTTCTTTTTTAACTGGTATAAATATGGGGTCAAAGTCTTCTTATTTAGCCTGCTGCTTGGCTGCGTGACGGCCGGCGCGACGGCCAGCGAATACACAGTCCGCGATGGATGAACCGCTGGCGAAATAGACGTTGGAACAGAGCCCTAAGGCATTGCGCCCGGCAGCATAGAGACCATCAATCGATGAGCCATCAGCTCTCTTAACTTGTCCCGTCTGCTGATTGACAACCAGCCCGCCCAGGGTGATAGCTGCTGTAGGAATTCCACCCTTCGTGAAAGTGGCAGAGAACCCCTGAAGTGAGCAATCCAGCGCGTAGAATGGGGGTGTATCCTGCGGTACGAAACGCTTCTGTAGTTTACCAAGGGGATCTGGCCCGCCCTTAGCCGCAATATCGTTGTACTGCTTCATCGTGGCCTCGAGTCCTTCCGGAGAGATCTTGAGCTTCTGCGCCAGTTTTGCAAATGATGGGGCCTTCTTGCGGCTGATGAGCACCATGGGCATCATGGTCAGCTTTTGGAAGAAGGCGCACTGATCTCCGAAATGGCTCTTTGCCTCTTTGTAGGTCTTGTTATCGATGATAAGGTAGGCATTGCCGCCGGCCTTTGATACTAAATAATCGCCCTGTTTGCCGCCGTACAAATCCTCGCTGCATACACGCTGGCCCTTCTTGTCTACCAGCACGCCCTGCATCAGCGCCTCGGGAGGAACATAGAAGCGCCAGGCCGACATCTTGTCCATATGCGATGTGACCCCGCCCACGCTCTCCCCCAGAGCGATACCTGTGCCGTCGTCGGCGTAGGTGCCTAGGGGCAGGCACTTTCCATAGGCGCTGTTGCACTCGTTGACCCTCTTTTTGTTGAAAATGAAGCCGCCGGCTGACAGTATGACGCCCTTTCGCGCCCGCGCGCGGTAGGGCCGGGAGATCACTTTTGCAATGCCGTTGGCCACCATATTGAGCAGGCTTGCTAGCGGTGGCATATAGGTATTGAGCTTGGCATTAATCCAGGTGATGCCGCCATGGAACCTTCTGAGCAGGATTGAGCTCGGCGGTATAGAGCGCCCCTCCACCCCAATGACCCGGCCGTCCTCCGCCTGGATGAGCTTCAGTATGTGGGTCTGGCAGCGAATCTGGACATTCTTATTTTTGCGCAGAGTTTTTTCCAAGCTATGGAAGAATGTAAGGCCCGATATGCCTTTGCCCTTTGCGCGGTGTCCGCGCGGTGCGGGCTTTGCTTTGGTCTTGTATTGAGCGTTATTCTCGCTTCCGGAGAAATAGAGATAGTATTTGTCAGTGGGGTACGAGGTCTTAAACGGGCAAAGCGACCCCTCGAAAGGGATGCCGGCCTCGGCCAGCCAGCGAACGTCCTCCGGAGATTCTTCACAGAATCGGCGCAATGTCTCGTCGGTCATGACGCCTTCGCCGATCTCTTGTTTCAGGTAATTGTACAGTTCCTCCACTGTGTCTTCGTATCCAGCGGCCTTCTGGTACGGTGTCCCACCGCCGGCATAGGTCACGCCGCCGCTGGCAGCGGTGGCCCCGCCGCCGTGGTAGCGGTCCAGGATCAGCACAGAGGCCCCCTGCTGGGCGGCCTCTAGCGCGGCACAGGCGCCCGCCCCGCCAAATCCCACAACGATAACATCTACTTCAGCGTTCCATCGTTGATTTTCCTGCTTTTCAGCCATTTTTCCTCCTTAGGAAGGGAGAGCCCTGTCTATTATGTAGTAAAGACAGGATTCAACTCTGTCTTACGCAAGGTATTCTATACACAATATCAGATGTTGGCAAGGACTCCAGAAAGCGAAATAATGGCTGACCCTAAGGGGGTAAAAATATGGGAAACACATTCCCTATAGGGCTGGTTGCGTTTCAGTAAGTGATTATAGCGCTACCGTCGTGCCCGGCGCCGGCGGCAGCTGCGACTCATCGCGCTCCGGCAGCTGGCCAGGGAGCGGAGCATGTGTAATTTTTAATCTCATCTGGCACTGCATGCAGCGCCTCGCTTCAGCTACAGCCTGATCCTGCGTCAGGCTGCCCTCCTCCTGGACGAAGCCGCCCAGCCGCTCGGATACGGGTGCAACCGGCCTATCGACGCGCTTTCTATATGCGAAGCCTTCTTCCCGTCCCAGACACGAGAACTTGTCATCGGCGGGGATCAGCCTCTGATCGATCTTGCCTTTTCCGCCGAGGTATCTGTCGATGGCCGCCGCCGCTTTCCTACCCGCCTGTATCGCCTCTATGACGGAAGCCGGCCCGCTGACGATATCACCACCTGCGAACACGCCTTTATGCGACGATAACAGTGTCTTGTCATCGACCACGATGCAGCCCTTCTTCATTACAATCGAGAAGCTCGCTGGCACATCGGATGCTTGACCTATAGCCGCTATGAGACGGTCGGCCTGGATCACGAACTCGCTGCCCACTATAGGGATGGGACGCGCGCGTCCGCTGGCATCGGGCTCGCCGAGCTTCATGCGTATGCATTCCACCGACAGCTTCTTACCACCGGGCAATACCTTCTGTGGAGCTACGAGGTAACTGATCTCGATGCCCTCGTGCATGGCTTCATCTATCTCCTCATCGTTAGCGGGCATCTGATCGATCGTACGGCGGTAAAGAATGGTGACCTTCTTCACGCCGATCCTCAGTGCACAGCGAGCGACGTCTATAGCCACATTGCCGCCGCCGATAACGGCGATCTCGCTGCCGAGGTCGATCCTGTCCTTGAGATTTATCGCCTTAAGTACGGATATGCCATCGAGCACGCGCGGGTCCTCCTCGCCAGGGATGCCCATCTTAGCACCGCTGGGGGCGCCCATGGCCAGAAAGACGGCGTTGTAGCCCTGGTCGAATATGGCATCTATGGACTCCACCCGTGAATTCAGCTTGATGTTCACTCCAATTTTCTCGATGTCCTTAATTTCGCGGTCGAGGATTTTGCGCGGCAGCCGGTATTCCGGTATGCCGGTGCGCATCATGCCGCCGGCTGCAGGCAGTGCCTCGAAAACTGTGACCGCGTGCCCCAGCGTGCGCAGGAACCATGCTGCGGTAAGCCCGGCTGGGCCGGCCCCTACTATAGCCACCTTCTTGCCGCTGTCGGGCGCGATCTTGACCTTGGAGCGCCAGCGGCCGTTGTCCTTCTCGGCAGCGAAGCGCTTGAGAGCGCGTATGGCTATCGGCTCGTTCAGCTCGTACCTGCGGCAGACCTCCTCGCAGGGGTGGTGGCAGACGCAGCCCAGCGTGTGGGGGAAGGGCACGGTCTCCCTGATGACCTCCAGCGCGTCCTGAAAGCGGCCCTCGGCGATGAGCCTGACGTAGCGCGGCACGTCTATGCCGGCGGGGCAGGTATTGCTGCATGGCAGGAGGACCTTCTCTCTATCGGCTGCTGTATATTTCTTTTTATCTTTAAGTGAGCCCGATGGACACACCTCGACGCAGGCCTCGCAGAACCGGCACGCAGCGTCCTCAAGCCTCTGGCCGTATGACGTGCCTACGTAGGTTTCGATACCGCGATTGATGAGCCCGATGGCGCCTACGTTTCTAACCTCCTGGCACATGCGGATGCATCTCTCGCAGAGGATGCACTTGTTCGGGTCGCGGGTGAAAAGCGGCTCATCCTGCATCACTTTGAACCTGGCGGGCTGAGGCTTGAATCCGGGCAGCGGGTCGCTCACGCCGATGTAATCGATAACCTTCTTGAGAGGAGAATCCTCATCTATCTCCCCGTGGTACTCGCTCAGCATGAGCCAGACGATATCTTTCCGCAGGTGCTGTAGCTTGGGGGTGTTAGTCTGGACGATCATGCCCTCCTGGGCTAGGGTGGTGCAGGCGGGGCGGTAGCCAGGTATGTGCTCGATCTCGACCAGGCACAGCCGGCAGGCGCCGAGGGGGGGCAGCTCGGGATGGTAGCACATATTGGGGATATAGATTCCGGCCTTGAAGGCTGCCTCAAGGATGGTCTTGCCCTCGGCAACCTTAACTTCGGTTTTATCAATGATTAGCTTTATCATGCTATTGCCTTGAAGTCGCAGGCATTGATGCATGCCTTGCATTTGATACATTTATCTTTATCGATATGGGCTAACTCTTTCCTTTGCCACTTTATGGCACCGGAAGGGCAGGCTTTGAAGCACTGCCCGCATCTGGTGCAGTTCTCTTCGATGACGGTGAATTTCACCAGTGGCGTGCATACGTGCGCTGGGCACTGGTGATCCCGGATGTGCGCCAGGTACTCGTCAATGAAATATCTGATCGTGGTCAGCGCTGGATTGGGGGCGCTGTTGCCAAGCCCGCACAGGGCCGATTCCTTTATGCTGGTTCCCATCTCCTGTAGGAAAGTCAGATGTTCCTCTTTGCCGCGGCCGGCCGTGATCTCTTCCAGCACCTCGAGCAGGCGCTTCAATCCCACGCGGCACGGGATACACTTGCCGCACGACTCGGATACGGTGAATGAGAGGAAGTAGCGCGCGATGTCGACCATGCACGTCTTCTCGTCCATGACCACGAAGCCTCCCGAGCCCATGATGGCGCCCGTCTGCGTTATGGTCACGTAGTCGATCGGGGTATCGAGGATCGATGCCGGTATGCATCCCCCGGAAGGTCCGCCTATCTGCACCGCCTTGAGTCCGACCTTCTTCTTGAGCATGCCGCCGCCCGCCCCGTATATCAGATCCTGGATAGGGGTCCCCATGGGCACTTCCACCAGGCCTGTGTTCTTGACCTTGCCAGCCAGAGCGAATACCTTGGTGCCCTTGCTGTATTCTGTGCCTATGGAGCTGAACCAGTCCGCTCCTTTATTAATAATATGGCTGATGTTGGCCAGCGTCTCCACATTATTTATCACTGTGGGCTTGCCCCAGAGGCCCTTCTCCGCTGGGAACGGCGGCCGCGGCCGCGGCATACCTCTGTGCCCCTCGATTGAGGCGATCATGGCGGTCTCCTCGCCGCAGACGAAGGCGCCGGCGCCGCGCTTGATGGTGATGTCAAACGATAGCTCGCTGCCGAGGATGTTCTTGCCCAGGAAGCCTTGCTGCCTCGCCTGCGCGATGGCTATGTCCAGCCGTTCCAGCGCCAGCGGATACTCTTCGCGGCAGTAGATAAACCCAGCCGTCATGCCGATGGCGTGTGCTGCGATGATCATGCCCTCGATCACGGCCTGCGGGTCGCCCTCCAGGATGGAGCGGTCCATGAACGCGCCGGGGTCGCCTTCATCGGCGTTGCAGATGAGATATTTCTCATTGCCTTTGGAGGCCCGTGCCAGCTCCCATTTCCTGCCCGTGGGGAATCCGGCGCCGCCCCTTCCGCGCAGCCCCGATCTCTTCATCTCTTCTATAACCTGCTCCGGCGTCATGCCGAGCGCTTTTCTGAGCGCCGTGTAACCACCGTGCGCGATGTAGTCGCTGATATCCTCGGGATCGATCTCGCCGCAGTTGGCCAGCACTATGCGCATCTGTTTGGCGAAGAACTGTTCGTAGTCCTTGCCCGCCAGGAGCGTATTTACCGGCTCGCCCTTGAGCAGGTGATTCTCTACGATAAGAGGCACGTCCTTGGGCTTGATACATTCGTAGGTTACCCGTCCCAGGTGCGGAGTAACTATATCCACCAGCACATCGCGGAACAGTCCGCGGTCGCCGGTCTTCACCACCTGAAATTCACCGCTCAGCTTGTGACGGTTGATCTCTTTCTGGAACAAGTCCGCTACTTCGCGGGCGCCGGCGGAGATGCCGCTGGTTCCCATGCATATCAGAATCTTCGTGCTCATTTCTTGACCACCACCCCTCGGTACTTGTCCAGAAGTTGCTCCACGCTCTGGATGGTGCAGCCGCCATAGAAGTCTTTGTCTATCATGACCACTGGGGCCATGCCGCAGCACCCGAGGCAGGCTACCCGTTCCAGCGTGAACATGCCGTCCTTGGTGGTCTCGCCCACGGCGACGTTCAGTATCTTGGCTATGTAATCCAGGATCGCCTTGCTGCCCATCACGTGGCAGGCGGTTCCCTGGCAGACCGTTACTATGTGCCTGCCACGCGGCGTGAGGTGGAACTGGGCGTAGAATGTCAGTATGCCGTATATGTCTATTGGATAGACCGACAGCTCCTTGGCTATCAGCGACACGGCTTCGCCGGGGACGTAGCCGTATTTGGCCTGGACATCCTGCAGCACTGGTATTAGGATGCCTTTCTTATCGGGGTACTTTTCTATTTCCTTCTTGATGTCTGATGCGTTTATCTTCATTAGATGCCTCTTGGCAGTCTGCAAAAATAAAAAAGGAGCAGACGCTTGCGTCTACTCCCACTCGTTCGATACGTCGTCCACACCAGCCGCAACTGCTGCATTTCCGCTTGGGCTGTCTCTATACATCTCACTCCATATACAGTCTATAAGAATAATTAAGATATGATAGCTAAATTGTACACGTTTCTCGTTGCATCCGCAAGTGGATAGGCGGCAAATCCGGCGTTACTTTTCCTACTGTCAGATACATAATTAGGGGCATGGCATGCCGTGCCCCTACGTCGCGAATGCTTTCATAAAGAATGACGTGACTCTTTCTGCTAACCGTGGTTCATATCCCTGCCAGAAGTGATCGGCGCCCACAACCATTTCCATCTCTGAGGATTCTCTGAGACCTTCGCAGAATTCGGAAAACGTTCCGCGGGGTGAGTGTTCATTTTTACACATCTTTTTCTGCTTAAACAGACGTAGATCGCGATTCCCCCCGTGAATGAATCGTCGGTGCGGCTCTGGGTAAGCCCAACAGATAGGTCACCCGGACCCCTGGAAGGTGGGTGGTCTTTATTCCAGATTGCCATTCGAACTGATCTTTGCCCGGTACCTGTCTGACCAGGTCGAGCAATTCGTTAGGAGCATATGCTCTCAGATTGGAGCCGGTGCCATCGAAGGCCAGAAGGAATGGAATCACGGGAAGAACGTAAGTCCAGAGGAAGCGCTGCCATGAGAGCGGCTTTAAAAATGGCGTGATAAAGAAAATTGATATCGGACCGGCCATGAGTACCTGGAGAAAAGCGCTGAGGCTGCGGTTGGAAAGCTCGAAGATGCCGATTGGCGCATGCTTGTCGACGCAATCCTGAAGTATGCGGGTAGCCAGTGCCGGCGGGAAGTGATGGAAGGCGGAAAAGATAGTACGGAATCCATCCAGGGTGTCCGGGACATTGGTGGCATCGATGGATTCGGTGGAGAAGCTGATTTCGCCTTCCGCTTCGCCTATGATTTTCTCGAAGGCTGGAAGGTTCGGAAACTTATCGGTGAGTCTCACGGCGATATCGAGACCGTACCGACGTTTCAACTGTCGCTGAATCAGTGCCAGAGGGCCGGAACCGCCGGAGCACATATCCACACTTAGTTGCTTGCCGGAGTGGCGCAAGGCCTGGGCCAGAAGGTCTACAGACGGCTGATAGAGATCGAACGTCGTCATCTGGAAGTGAAAAAAATCCGTCATGAAGTTCCGCCATTGCCTGGGGAACCATGGATAATCTTGAAGTTCGATTGCCTGGATGCGCTTCATGTTTTTACTTTATTTCTGTACTTTATATTTTTATAAGAAACGGGGAACCACCGCCTCACTTGGAATCAGTCTCTCCTTTACCTCTAGTTAATGATTGCTTTGATTGTCGCTCGCGAATGCTTTTATAAAGAATGACGTGACTCTTTCTGCTAACTGTGGTTCATATCCCTGCCAGAAGTGATCGGCGCCCACAACCATTTCCATCTCTGAGGATTCTCTGAGACCTTCGCAGAATTCGATGAAGCGCTCGGCGGGGGTGAAGTCGTCATTGCTTCCCGAGATCAGGAGCAGCGGTTTTTCACATCCTTTAGCGAAAGAGAAATCGAACATCTCAAGAGGTGGCGATATGGCTGCGATGGCTTTGACGTTTACATCGCTCCAGCAGGCTGGCAGCGAGAAGGCAGCGCCCGCAGAGTAACCGCATAGACCGATACATTTGGCGTTGACCTCTCTCAAAGTCGATATATATTTAACGGCGTTCCTGGAGTCATCCCTCTCGCCATGTCCGTCGTCGTAGTGCCCCTGGCTGTGGCCCACGCCACGGAAGTTGAACTTGAATGCCGCGATCGATGATTGTACCAGCGTATCGCATATTGCATCGACAACGTTATTGTCCATACTGCCGCCATAGAGCGGGTGCGGGTGGCAGATGACAACGCATTGGAAAGGTCCATCGCTATCGGGCAAATGTAGAACACCTTCGAGCTTCAGGTCGCCGCTTTTAAAGCTGGTTCTTTGCAGACTCATGACCACCAGTTTTCCTGATTATAGACGAATCTTTTGGAGAAAATATACTCTGGTACTCCAAATAAAAGAAGTTCGAACGTTAATATAAGATTGAGAGTTTGTCTGTGGTTTTTAACCGTAACGTCCGGTATAAACCGCTGTTTCCAGCACATGGCCGGATATAGCATCCTTGAATTCCTTCAATGTGTCGCTTGGTTTGAGCTTTAATGTCGTGTCAAGCGCATAGACTTTGAATTCATACTCGTGTACACCGGTGCCGGGAGGAGGATTCGGGCCGGACCAGACGTCGCCCTTCTGGCCGAATTCAGCCAGAGTACCTGTCAGGATCGTCCCGCAATCGGTCTCTTTGTCTAAACGCCTTTCCGTACTGGGGATATTTACTAATATTAAGTGAGCAAACTCGCCCCCTTTCAGTTTTTCTTTGGGGGGCAGGGTGATGTTGCCCCACTCGGGGATGGTTTTGTTTCCGGAGTAATTTCTATCAATCACTGTAAGAGCAAAGGTTACCGTCTTTGCCGGAGGGTATATCCAAACTAAGAGTGGAAATACATTTCCGTTCATTGCACCGCAGTATGCAGGCAACTTACCCCCGTTTTCGAACACTTGAGATTTAATATCCATTTCCCACCTCCGAAATTTCTGGATATTTTTATTTAACATCTTTTAAGAATTAAATCAAGGGTCAAGTATTAGCACAGCCTCAAGTGGAAGAGGTTCGAACGATAGGCATTATACTTGCCTGGATACGATATATTACTTAGCCGAATTTGTTATGATTGATGTCTACCATGTGGTATAGATTGCCGAAACGTTGCCGAAAGAGTTGAAACACGATACCGAAGAAGAGCCTTCGCAAGAGACTATTGGTATGGGGATATACGCTTTTCCCACTTCAACGGCTACTAGTCTATCGTTGGAACAAGGTTGGTGGCTATAGCCTCCAGTATCGTCTATATAAACCAGTCCTATGTCAGTTGTGCTAAAGGCATTTAGCGCATGTCCCGAAGATTCGTTTGTAAAGTTTACAGTAACAAAAGCTGTTCTAATCCCGGCTTCCTCGGCGTTATTATGCAGCATTTCGGCATAGTCGGTGCATACGAATGTTGACGAGTTGTATAGATAGGTATCAGTGTTGTCTTGCTGAAGGAAATCCTTTAACTCCTGAAATGCGGGGTCATGGGCTTGTGGATTATTTATAAGAGTTATTAGATGTCCGTCTGCTCCACTGTGGTATCCGCCTAATGGCACATATTCGTGCCCCGAGGTGTCCCAATTAACACTGATGTTTCTTACAATATAGCAGTATCCCCAATCTACATAAAAGCATGTATTGCTTAAAAGTAGTCTAGGTCGATACGGCTGATTTAGCTCGATGTCAGTTATTTGGTCCATAGGACTGGGACAATACTTATCCGCTCCGGTATCATCTATATACAAAAGCCCCCTGTCGGGAGTGTTAAAAGCATTTAACAAGTACCACCAACTGCGGCTACCGGAGCTACTAGTATTGATCTCGATGGAAACTAAGGCTGTTCTTATCCCAGCGGCTTCGGCATTGTTGTGCAACATCTCGGCATAATCAGGATTAATGAATGTTGAAGCGTTATATAAATTTCTATCTGTCTGGTCTTGCTGTAAAAATGCCAGCAGTGTATTCCAGTCAGGGTCACTGGAACTAGCATTAGAAATCAGCTCAATCCGATGCCCGTCCGCTCCATGCCAGTAGCCACCGTTTATTGGAACGTTTTCTATTGCCATCTCACCCTCTGGTCCGATCCAATTGGTGGTTGATATGGCTGTAGGTGTTGCGGTTGGAGTTGGTGACTGGGTTCCTTTGTTCCCACAACCTATAGCGGGAATTATGGCAGCAATTGCTAGGAACAGGGGAAGCAATTTCAATCTAGTTATACGCGTATCAACTACCCTCTTTTATATATCTCAGTAGCTTATAATGACTATCTCTAAATCTCTATGTAATGATTGTCAATGATACTACGATTTTGGTAGCAACAAGTGGTTTTGCATATTAGGTTAATATTTTACTACAGACCTTACTATTAAATGACATTGATACAAAAGGAGATTTTTATCTGATAAATATGGGGTTCCTTTTATATCCTACATGGTCTCATTGTACTAGGTTATTAGTAAGGGGTCAAGAAAACTATCTATTTAGTGCCCCTAAGTGCCGGCGGTTCGAATGTTTGGTTGACATCAAAGAGAGCTCCAGGTAAAGCGGGCAAAAACTACAAATCAATAGTAAAGTTTTCATATAGTGCTGTGTTATAATCGTTCCATCATTTCGTCCTGTTTGTGACCCTTTCCGATAATGTAAGGAGCTGCATACTTATAGGAATCATAGTCGCAACCAGGATATTACTAGATGTTCTGCTATCTGTGATATATGTTTAACTGTATCACTATCTTTAGGGCGTAGACGCAAAGGGGTAGATGATAGAATGCGAAGAGTTTTTACAGGTATTGTAATACTGATTGTTGGTGAAATGACCATTGCAGCCATACTAGCAGTTGATAATGCAGGCCTGGCCAAAACTATTCTGGTAGCCAGCTTATCAGCCGAGGGTATGCTTGCAGCAATCGGTCTTATATTTTATTTCTTTGTAAATCATAAATCTTAAGCAACCTTCAGCCTGAGCCCACTAGTAGAGCTGTAGGAATACAGTCTGCTTGACATTTTTCCATCTTATAAGGATAATCAGCAAGTTGTAGGTAACTACTATGGATTCGCTATCATTAACGTATATAGGAGACCATATATGGCAGAGGAAGAGCTTTCGTTCAGCGGCAAAGCTGGCAATCATAAAGGTGGCGGAGTCCCGCGCTGGGCTGTCTGGACTATTGTAACTATTACTCTCATGATTTTTGCTGGGATAGTAGCGGGATTGACGCTAGAGTTTGGTATTCGAAATAATACGGCTGCTAGAGCACCAATTATTACAGGTTTGACAGCTAATCCCCCGGTTGTGTCGCCCGGGAGCTACTCTGTTATCACCTGCAGCGCTTCTGATACTGAAGGCAATATATTAGTATATTCTTGGACAGCAACGGGCGGCATGATATCCGGTATAGGGAGCACGGTAACCTGGATAGCGCCTGGCGTAGCAGGGATTTTCAATATAAGGGTTGATGTCGGCAACGGCAAGGGTGGAGTGGCGAATAACAGCATTATGGTGGAAGTTACAGTTCCCACACCGACTCCTACCCCCACGCCAGTACCAACGCCAACACCCACATCGACACCTACACACACCCACACGCCTACACCGACGCCAACACCCACATCGACTTCTACCCCCACGCCAACGCCTACACCTACGCTGACTCCTACCCCTACACCCACGCCAGCACCGACGCCAACACCCACACCGACTCCTACCCCCACACCGACGCCAACACCCACACCCACGCCGACTCCTACTCCCACACCTACACCAACACCAACACCAGCGCCGACTGAAACGCCAACACCAACGCCTACTGATACGCCGACACCAACACCTACACCGACGTAATCTTAAACCCAGGTAATTCTATAGAGGCTATCACAGATTAACCGTAGCTGTGATTTTAAACTCGAGACTTTTTTATAACAAAGGAAAGTATACGGTATTACTCTGAAGCCGGAATACACTGTGGTATATAGAAGTGATGAGGGTTCGATTTTCAAGTTCGGCAGCGTCCCTGCAGATACACTAAGACTCCGAGCGCTTCTTCAGGGCTTGACAGTAGATATTGTAGGCAATCTGTAGCTTTTTATTGTACATTAAGCAGACTATGGGAGCCAGTATGCCGTGGAACTCCTCATAATTAACGAAATGGGTACGCCGTTCATCGATGGGCTCGCAGATCTGCCAGCGGAAGCTTTTAATTCCGGGTCTCCCCTTGGTTCTCGATGTTCCCCAGCATACCTTGTAGTGTTCAGGATCGTAGATTAAGAATACTTCATGTTCATTCTTCAGCAACTGCTTGTCTGTCATCTGGCAGTCCAGATCGAACTCATCGCCTACCACTATCTTTTTGGCATTAATCCGAGGAGTGAAAGTATTCCATTCCGGATAACGCTCTAAGTCAACGATTTTATCCCATACTCTCTGAGCGGGAGCTTCGATGTTTATTTCGCTGCGAACCAGTTTCATTTCGGTGGCCTCCTTTACCGGTGTCTGCAATAGCCAATTCCCCTCGGTGGAACCTAACGTTGTTTGTCACAAACAACTATGCGCATTGCAGAGAGGATAATCTAGGGAAAAACTGCCCTTTCCCTTTCGTTCGGTTGCCATTTAAGAATTACTTCCCAGCTCTGCCCCGGTTCTATGCTGATGTCCCAGCCGATAATGTAGCAGCTACCCTGGAAAGTGAGCTCAAAACCATCCTCCGAGTTAGTCACGGCCTCGATGGGATAGCGCCAGAGTCGCATGGACTTGTCGACAATTAATGACATGTTGATGCCAAGAGAGGGGTCGGAGATAAGAAGCCTGGCCGCTTTCGGAATATAGTCTGATTTTTGCAGCGGATTCCTGCTGGTGGGATCGGCCGATTGGGAGTAGAAACAATGGCTGATGTGCGCGTCTTCGGTTATAGCCAGGTTCCATTCCGAGGCGAATATGGTCTGTATCGTAGATTTAGAGGTGTTGGTGAGTCGGTATGTCACCTCAAGACCCTCCGCGCCGGCTCTGGCTGAGAGCGTCTTCTCGATGCACAGGGATAGAGAGCTGTTTCCTTGCCTGATATATCCGTCGCGTGTTAACCGCGTCGTTAATAGTCCTGCTTTCTTCTTCGTCTCGCAGTCGTACGGTTTATCTACGAAATCGCCGTATTCCTGATGGGTGCTGTGCAGCAGATGGTCGATAGTTGTATCGCCTGGCAGGAAATGATCGATTAGCGAGGCCCTCATGTATTTATCGTAAAATAGGAGCTTGTCTAGGTTCTCCTGCTTGCTCTTTACCACATCATGTATTGTCTTAGCGGTTCCGTCGTCGTTTTTCGTAGTCCCGGCCCTGCGCTTGCGTTCGGCCTCGATGAGATCGCGGTGGTAGCCTTCATCCCGTCGCGTCATTACGGCGGCTAGGTTATGCCCGCAGCGGCGCAGATCCCACTCGAAGATGGAACCGCCGCGGTTCGGGTCGATGTAGATATTCTGTCTGTCGCTATCTATGAGCAGCTCGTCCTGTGTGTCGCTGTCGAAGTCGCTTGTCTCATGTGTAATGAAAGGTTTTTTCTTAGATAGAATGTCGTCGGCAGCGCTCTCGGCTGAAATCAGGTGTCGATATATGCCGTACCTGATGTGGCTGAAATATATACCGCCGAAGATGCCATGCCAATAGGGGCAATTGCACTGGCCGCGCCAGAGCTCTTCCAGCCCGGCATCTGCATCTGATGACTCACGCACGTGGTAGACCTTATCGTGTGTACGCAGCATCTTTTTCTGCATCAAGTTTATCTCCGGGTACTTGGCCATGAAACTGCGCCAGAAGCCGGCGTGTACGTATTTCGCAATATCTTCCTGCTTATCGGCCTCAAGTTCTTTCAATAAGTGTCCATACTCATAAGACCTAGCGGGGGGCAGCGACCACTCCTGCATCTCGGAGTATGAGGCGGTGGGCAGATACACCCTTCCGACAGGTGGGTACTGCATGGCGTATTCGCCGATGGGGATGGTGCTGAGCCAGGAGCTGTTCTCCTCGACTGCGGCAAGGAACTTCTCCATCCATCCGTCCTGCCAGCAGTGCTTGTAGGTCTTGGGCCACAGGCCAAACTTCTCGCCGTCGTCGCCCATCACGATTATCCTGTCGCCCTTATCCGTCGCCAGCGACTTTAAATATTCGATGATAACTTCCACTTCCCACCATGGTATGATGTAGCGCAACTTCTTGCTACTTGCGAAAACCTTGACAGGGTGTCCTTCCTCCTCCGTGACGTAGTAGCCCAGCATCTGGTCGTCTGAAAGACCAACCATCTTGAAATGATTATCGTCGACCACTGTCCATTTTATACCGGCTTGCGCCAGCGGCTTTGGCAGATGCGGCTCCCAGACCCTTTCGGCAAGCCACATGCCGGTTGGCGAACAATTGAAACGTTTGTGGATGAAGGAGCTAAGTTTATCTATCTGCCCTAGCTTGTCGTCGTCCGGAATCATGGGCAGTATCGGCTCGTAGTATCCTCCCGTCATCATCTCGATCTGGCCTCTTTTTACCAGTACGGCAACGCGAGCGAGAAATTCGGGCTGGGTCTCCATCATCCAATCGAGCAGGCAGCCGCTGTAGTGCAGCGATAGCCTGATGGTGGGATATCTCTCCAGCAATTCAACCAGGGGGAGATATGCTTGCCTATATGCTTTATCGAAGATGTAGGAGAAGTTGTCGCCCGGCTGATGATTATGAATGGCAAGTCCTAGATAAAGTTTCTTCATCCGTTACCCTCTACAAATAAACATAAATAAAGCCGGAAGTGACATACTCTCATTTTCAATGGATTGTGTTTTGTGGCTGTACGACGGCAGATTGCTGGTGGTTTGTAAGATAGGCTGTGCGAAGCTTGTCAACTTCGCCCGAATATTGCCACTGCAGATATCTGTTCCTGATTTCGCTATAAAGCTCCTGTGCTTGATCTAGTACATCGCTCGGTAACTTTTCTTTTACTGTCTTGATACATTCGACCAGCATTCTGGCACCTCTATCGATTATGACGCTGTCCCACATTGGCCTGCAGCTAGCACTATTATAATGACAGCTGTGGAGCGCCTGATCCAATAGATTTCGTGCATGTCGGAACTGGGCTCCATCATTCTGCAGACTGCTTACTGTATCAATGGCCAGGTTGGTGAGTTGCCATTGCAACTTATGCAGCTCGTTGTTTTGGTCGAGCCAGTTGCTATAGGGCTTTCCCTGTGCTATCTCCTCCTTATCTGTGTTCCAGGAGGAGGGTAACGGATCCATAGATTCCATGTGTTTAAAAGCGATTATTAGGTCTGATAAGGTGCAGGTGCCTATAGCACGACTTCTATATATATCATTGAGAAGGTTCTCCTGGCCAGGTCCATGGTTGATATAGGCTTCACCGCCGGTAACTGTCAACAGATATTCATGCCGCTTGATGCGTTCTCCGAGCGCGCTGGTAAAGCCAGTTGCGTCCTGATACAAGCCGGAAGCTATTCTTCCGCTGAAAGCACGATCTTTGAAAAATACATAGAAATCCTTCAGTCCATCGATATTGAAGACTCTATCGCTTGGTGCATTTCCCAGGTTGCCGTTAATCGATATTTCATCGATGATAATCCATCGATAACCCATTTCGGCAACAAGGCGAGCTACGTCTTTGGCATAGCACATCTCGGGAGGGAAGAACCCTACAGGCCTGTAAATATCGCCGAAGTACTTCCGGTTAACCTCTGTATTGAGCTTTATCTGGCGTATCATCTCGGAACGCGGAATCAGAGGAAGAATTGGGTCGTGCATGGCGCTGGCTGTCATCTCTATCTGGCCGCGTTCTGTTAATCTTCGTAGCCCATCAATTACATCGCCTAGTCCGTATCTATCCAGCTGCTCAGTTACTGATGCGTTGAGATTGAGAGTGATCCTAGCGCAGGGGTGTCGGCTCAGAATCTCGACCAGCTTGCGGTAACACTCATTAGCGGACTTTCTGACGCCCTCTTCTGTCTGGGTCGGGGGTTGATAGATGTGCAAGAAATTAGCCCAATACATCTGTCCAGCCCTCCCTCTATCAGGGTTTCACGAATATCTCGTCAACTATTCTATTGGATATATCACGTGCCGCAGCAACCCTGTAGTAATAATCCTTCTTGACTTTTGGGCTGCAATTGCTCAGGCTGATAGCTTTGTATGCATTCAGAATAACTTCATGCTGTTTCGTCAGTCCCCGGTGAATAAGGTTGGGATCCCACCAAGGTCTCCTGCTAGCCCACCAGAACTGGTCGCTGTGTAGCGCCGCATCCAGCAATGTTCGAGCGTTATCCGCGTACTGCTTGGCGGTGCTATCCTTGGCCACAGCAACAGCTTTGTTAACCAGCGCTATGGCGATATCCAAGTGTTCCCACTGATATTGATGTATGGCATTGTTTGGGCTATTCCATAAGGGGAATGGATTGCCGGCGTCCAGGTCGGGACCGTCGGTGCTCCATGATGAAGCCTTGGGTTCTATGCTCTCTCCCCGCGGGAAAATATCGAGCAGGTCGGTTATGGTCACCGCCCTAATCTGCTTGCCTTCTGCGACTTCCCGTGATTCCATTAGGGTGCCGTGTTGCGGTTCCGCTGTACCTGATGGCGAGAGCTCGAGTTCTTTGCCGGGCTTGGTCGGCTTCTCAGTATCCATCTCAATCGATTGGTAGACCTTTGCCAGGAAGATTTTCTCCCAGTTCTGGATATGATGTCCGAAAGTTTCAGCGTCCATGGCTGTGACTACATAGGTATTGCCCTTGCCCTTATGGCTTTTCTGCATCTGCCTAAGATGATCGATGAATCCGGCAGCGTCTATGTTATGGAAGCTTATCTTATTGCTTAATATGTTGTCACGAAAGAAAACAGCGATTCTGGTGCCATCTATATCGATCTGATGGATGATATTTGTCGGCCAAGCTACCGGACAGGCGATACCGCTGAGGATAATCCACTGATGGCCTGAGGCGGCTATAGGCTGGAGGATTTCCTTGCTGTAACACATCTCCGGTGGGAAGAAACCTTTAGGATTGTAGTATTTTCCTATCAGCCTCTTATTTGTCTTGTAATTCTGGGTGATCTGGCGCTCTGTTTCCGACTGCGGAATTAGAGGGAGGATGGGGTGATATTTGCCTGAACCTGTGAATTCCACCTGGCCCCTCTTTGCCATTTCTTGAAATCCTTTTACAACGTCGTTGAAGCCATGGTCACAGAGCATCTCGGTTAGTACGGCGTTGATGTTTATCGTGACTTTGGCGTACGGGAGATCGGTGAACAGCTCTACTAAGGGGCGGTAGGATTCTACGCAGACCTTGCGCAGTACCCAATGTAATTGGGTTGGCGGCTGGTAGAAGTGCAGTAAGGGAGCCCAGTAAATCAAAACACACCTCCGAGCCGGATATCATAATTATATAATAATCGCTCTGGAATGCAAAACGGTTGTAGGACAAGCGGCGCAATTTCATTTTTATGCTATAGAAGCCTCATTTTGAAGAAGGCTGGGTGCAGTAATATTGTTAGCAAGGGAAGCTGGCGTAAAGAGTTTTGGGATAAATTACTATAAAGGACACGATTTTTCTTTGAAGGACTTGCAAAACTACTTGCGCTGGGGTATATTAATTTTTCATCGATAAAAGTTCGCCGGTATCACCAATTTCGAGTCTTAGGTTCATTGTTCTCCGAGATCGGTCGTAGCCTTCGACGGAGAATATATAGTGGAGCGAGGATTCCGTTCTGTGATAGATTCTATATTAGATAACTCTTTCTGCAGTTCATATATCGCTTATACTTTGCTATTATCATCGTGGAGGATGTCTTGGGTCGAGTCAATGTAAGAAGAGGTGTTGTATGATTCAGGGGAGAATAACGCCGCAGAATACAGAATTTGTCATTCTTTGTTTTGAAGGACCGGATCAGTACTCCATGGCGGGCGGCCTGGGTGTTCGTATTGCTAATCTTTCTGCTACATTGGCTAAGATAGGCTTTCAGACACACCTTTTCTTTATCGGCGACCCGGCGCTTGAAGGCATTGAATTAAGGCAGAATGGGAAACTTGTGTTGCACCGCATGTGTCAATGGATCAGTAAATATCACCCCAACGGCGTTTATGAGGCTGAGGAAGCCAAGCTATACGACTACAATGAATCTATTCCTCGTATTGTCAGGGATGAAGTTGTGAAACCTGCGATACAGCAAGGCAAGCTAGTGGTGGTACTCAGTGAAGAATGGCATACTGCTGAAGCTTTGTGCCGCCTGAGCGATGTTCTATATCACGATGGTCTTAGGGACAAAGTGATAATGTATTGGAATGCCAATAACCTCTTCTCTTTCCATAGGATAAACTGGGGGCGGTTGGGGTATGTCTCCACTATAACCACTATCAGCAGATATATGAAACACCTCATGTGGCGCATGGGAATGAATCCGCTGGTAATTCCCAATGGCATACCGAAGGATCTTCTGAGAAAGGTTGATGAGGGGTTATCACACGAGCTGAGGACAGCGCTGGGGGCGGATGTGGTGTTGAGCAAGGTTGCCCGCTGGGATCCTGATAAAAGGTGGAATGGGGCTGTGGAGACGGTGGCTAAGCTAAAAGAACGAGGAATACGTACTATCCTTTTAGCAAGAGGGGGTATGGAGCCTTATGGGCAGGAAGTGTTAAATAATGCACGTGCTCTGGGTCTGGTTATAAGCGAGGCGTTCACTGATGATAATTCGTTCGAGGGATATCTTAAAGCATTGCATAACGCTTCTTATGCTGATGTAATAGATATCAGATTTCATGTTCCTATTGAATTCCTACGCATTGTATATAACGCGTGCGATGCCGTACTGGCTAATAGTGGGCATGAACCTTTTGGTATTGTGGGGCTAGAGGCCATGGCTGCGGGCGGCATAGCTTTTACTGGATGTACTGGCGAAGATTATGCCATACCGTTTGTTAACGCTTTTGTATTGGAGACCCCGGACCCCATGGAGGCTGTAGGATATCTTATGTACCTGAGGGATTATCCTGAGGAAGGCACACGTATAAGGGAGGCAGCTAGGCGCACTGCGCGTTATTTCACCTGGGAGGCTGCCGTGATAAATCTTATTCATAAGCTTGAGAACCAAGCTAGGATAAAGGGCGTTCTAGGTGGTGTTCCAACGCCTGCAGAACCTCAGTTCGCTATCTCAAAGTTACCACCTGAGTTGATATCTACCGCTATGAAGCGTAATTACTACAAGTAAACGGGGTGTGATATGACTCGTGATCTCGTGATGTATTGCGTAGCGCACCAACCGCGGAGGTTAAAACTGCCGGCGCAACCTATTCCCGCCTCGGCCAGTCCTCAGGATATCGAGCGCTGCCTCTTTGATGAGGTGATGAACGAGCGCTATCTGCATAAGGTTGCCACCTGGTGTTACTACCCGGCGACGGAGATGTTCCTCGATCTCGTAGATGGTGGCATGAAAATGTCAATCGGTTTTTCTTATTCTATACTGAGGCAGCTGGAAAGCTGGGATCGGAACCTGTTTGATCTGTTTCAAAGGCTGGTTGCGCATCCCAATGTAGAGCTAGTCAATGTTGAGCCTTATCACAGCTTTCTCCCGCTGTGCGACCTGGAAATATTCGGCAAGAGGATGGCAAAGTCACGGGATGATCTGAAGAGGATATTCGGTAAAAGGCCCGTAGTAACTGATACTACCGAGATGCTGATGTCCAGTGGCATTTATCATTGCCTTGATAAAGCCGGTTTTAAGGGCGCATTACTCGATGGACGCCCTTGGGTTATGGAGTGGAGGGAGCCTACACATCTCTACCATATGGGCAAAGATATGAAGCTTCTTGCCAGACATTACGATCTGAGCGACGATGTTGGCTATCGTTTCTCCAACAAGGGGTGGTCCGGATTCCCGCTGTTTGCTGATTCATATGCCCACTGGCTCAGGGAAACCTGGGGAGACTTTGTGGTCCTGGCATGGGACTATGAGACCTTTGGTGAACATCACTCCCGAGATACAGGGATATTAGATTTCATGAGGCGTCTTCCGTATGAGATGGAGAGAAGGGATATTCGCACATTTACACCGAGTGAGATAATAGACAAGTATTCTGATATGAGCTATCATCTGCCCCTGCCAGCGTTCCCATGCACATGGGCTGGCAATGGAGGGATGGAGTTCTTTATGGGCAACGCCGCTCAGCAGGCTGTATTTCAGTTGATGTTGCTGGCGTATAACAAAGCTTTGCTCACAAATAACAAGAACATCATCGATATAGCTATCTGGCTGCTGCAGTCCGACAACCTACACCTTATCCAGTGGTTTGGCAGATACGGGGCAGAGGCTGAAGTCTCAGCGTACTTCACCCCTCAGGAATGGTGGCAGCTGGGTCCCTACGGCATAATCTGGGAGATTCAGCAGGTGTACAAGAATTTTATCGGAGCCCTGGATGCCTACCTGTAGTTGAGATGCGTATGGTCAAGAGGAGGTGCTGATATGACAAAGATTCTGAAACGACATGCCGAGAGACGGCTTGCCAATGTGCCAGATCAGAGTGTGTTCTGGTGTCATGACGGTCGTATCTTACGTAATATACGTGAATTGAAGGATGCCCTGGATTTAATGAACGATGAAACCTATACTTATCATGCAAGTAGAGAGAAAAACGATTTCAGTAATTGGATTAAGGATATTATCGGTGATGAGAAGCTAGCTAGGGACCTGTCTAGGGCCTCAGACAGGCGCCAGGCCTTCGATTGCGTGAAGACAAGAGAGGATTTCCTTCTTAGCAAGCTATAGTAATATTCAATTATCATATCCCCTCTCCTCACCGGCATCTGAATAGCTTGTGAAATATGTAAAAGCGCTCCTTCCAGGGAGGGGGCGCTTTGTCCACTGAGGATACGTAATTTCAAGGCTGTAATAAGTATTATTACATCGGACCGGTCTGCAATAAGTGGAACAAGTTCATGTCCAGTCTAAGGGAAACGTTTAAAGCTAAAGACAATGTGACATCGAAAGAACTTGAAAAAGGGCTCAAGTTCATCATATATGACGGCATTTGTACTCAATCAATGGGGGCTCTGACCGGCGGCGCTTTCCTCGTGGCCTTTGCGCTGGGGCTTGGGGCTTCAAACTTGTATATCGGACTTCTGGCTGCTATTCCTTTCCTGGCACAGACTATTCAGATACCTGCTGTTTTTCTTGTTGAGAAGGTCAGGGCCAGGAGGGGATTGTCCGTGATATTCTCCTGTTTCAGCAGGATTTTCTTGTATCCAATCGCCCTGATACCCATGCTGTTTGCCGGTGATTCGAGCGTCGCTCTGTATTTGCTCCTGGCTTCGACCGTTCTTTATGCCGGGCTGGGCGCTGTTTCCGCTACGAGCTGGAATTCCTGGATGAGAGACCTTATCCCTCAGGACATGCTTGGCAGATTCTTTTCCAAAAGAATGATGATATCAACGGCCATAGGCGTTGTACTGACCCTCGCCGCCGGTTTCAGCGTAGATGTATGGCAAACAGGTCATCCGGATCATAAGCTGCATATTTACTCCATATTATTTATTGCCGGTATGGCTGTCGGTCTCTACGGGTTATATTTTCTGTGGCGCACCCCCGAACCGGATATGAACAAGCAGGGCGAAGTGCCGTCCATGAGATCGCTTTTTACACGTCCGTTGCGGGATGTGAACTTCAGGCGGCTTCTCATCTTCAGCGTGCCCTGGAGCTTTGCCATCAACCTGGCCACCCCGTTCTTCACTGTCTATCTGCTGCAGAGACTGGGTTACGGCATCTCGTTTGTGGTAGGGCTTTCCGTATTGAGCCAGCTGACGAACATAGCTTTCCTGCGTATCTGGGGGAGGCTTTCTGATAAGTTCAGCAATAAGTCCATTCTGGCGGTGAGCGGGCCGCTGTTCCTTCTGTGCATACTGGCATGGCCGTATACCACCATGCCAGATAAGTATTTCTTAACTCTGCCTCTTGTCGTCGCGATACATATCCTGAGCGGCATATCCCTGGCCGGTGTCACGCTGGGAACGTCCAACATCGCGCTGAAGCTGTCGCCATCCGGTTACGCCACTTCATATATCGCCACAAGCGGTATATTGAATTCGCTTTCGGCCGGGGTGGCGTCCCTGGTGGGCGGTGCGATAGGGTACCTTTTTGTTTCAAGGGAGCTTGTCATATCGTGGGTGCCTGCGCTGAGCCTGGAGGGGCTCGATTTCCTCTTCGTTATCGCCGCGGTCATCGGGTTATATTCGGTTTATCGCCTGCATCTGGTGAAAGAGAAGGGCGAGGTTAAGGAGCGCATCATTATCACTGAGCTTACCTCCGAGGTAATGCAGCAGATGAGAAGCCTGTCTACCATCGGCGGGCTGCGCCAGCTGACCTCGCTGCCGCTGTACATCGCACGCGATAATCTCCGAAAGCGCTATCAGCAGCACAACAACAGAAAGAACGAGATAGTCTAGGACAGAAAGTTACAAGCAATCGTGCCATATGCTTTTTCCGGTCGATATGATAACATACACGCAGCAACCCTTGGTATGGCAAAGAGCCTATGACTGAAGCTAAACCGAATCTGGAGCTGCCTCAAAGACTATCTGGACTCAACGATCTAGCATATAACCTCTGGTGGAGCTGGCATGCCAGTGCCCGCGCGCTGTTCCGCGAAATGGACTATCAGCTGTGGAATATCAGTTCCCACAACCCCGTGAAACAGATGCAGCAGATGAAATATTACCGCAAGGAAGTGGCAGCAAAAGACATCGACTTCATAAGCCGCTATGAGGCTGTAATGAAACAGTTCCATGAGGACTTGCTGCCTGGTAAAAAGTGGTATTCACAGAAATATCCCGACCTAGCAAACCGACCGATAGCATTCTTCTCCGCTGAGTTTGCTATTCACAACGCCCTGCCAATATATGCCGGTGGCCTGGGTGTATTGGCAGGCGATATCTGCAAAGAGGCCAGCGACCTTGGAATCCCGCTTATCGGGGTCGGTTTTATGTATCCCAGCGGATACTTCTCCCAGCGCATATCAGTTGATGGCTGGCAAGAGGAAGATCACAGGCAGCTTAATTTCAAAGAGGCTCCCATAACACCTGTGCTCGATGCGCAGGGACATCCACTTCGAGCCAAGGTACAGCTGGGTGACAGAGTTGTCTCGATTGCCGTCTGGCATGTGGGCGTAGGTAGCGTCGATCTCTATCTTCTCGATACGGATGTGGAAGAGAATACCCCATCCGATCGATCTCTGGCTTCGCAGCTCTATGTTGCGGATTGGGAATGGCGCATTCAACAGGAAATAGTGCTTGGCATTGGTGGCGTTCGTGTTTTGCGGATGATGGGTAAAAACCCGGTGATGTGGCATATCAACGAAGGGCATACGGCTTTCATGATTGCGGAGCGCATCCGGGAGAAGGTGGAGAAGGGCATGCCCTTCGATGAGGCGGTGGCGAAGGTCAGGTCAACAACCGTCTTTACCACGCACACACCGGTTCCCGCGGGACATGATGTGTATCCAATACATCTGGTTGATAAGTACCTCGGTACATACTGGGGGCCTTCCGGCATAGACAGAGACAAGTTCCTCGGACTGGCCCAGGAGGAAGCCACGGGTGACCGCGCCTTCAATATGACTGCCTTCATTATAAGGATGTCACAGAGCACCAACGGGGTCAGCAGGTTGCACGGGGGCGTGGCTAGAAAGATGTGGCATGGGCTCTGGCCTCAATTAAGCGAGGACAAGGTTCCGATAACATCCGTGACCAATGGAGTGCATGTGCCGACCTGGCTGGCGCCGGAGATGGGCGAACTCTTCGACATGTATTTTGCCGAGGACTGGGTACAGAGGCAGGACGATTCGGAGGTGTGGCAGGACGTCTGGAAGATCCCCAACCGCGAGTTCTGGGAGACACGGATCGACCTCAAGAGAAAGCTTGCCAGTTCCATGAGGGCCCGCGCCCAGAAGCGTTGGGCCATCGGCGGCGCTGAACCTCAGCAACTTCTGACCATGGGTACGCTATTCCATCCTGAGGTTCTTACAATTGGCTTTGTGCGTCGCTTTGCCGCTTATAAGCGGCCCGACTTGATCTTCAGGGATGTGGACCGGCTGCTACGAATGGTTGCAGACCCCTGGCGTCCGATACAGATTATTTTCGCCGGCAAATCGCACCCGGCAGATACAAATGCAAAACAACTTCTACAGCGTGTTTACAAGCTGGCCGCCGACAGGCGTTTCCAGGCGCGTATAGCCTTCGTTGAGGATTACGATATGCATATCTCGCATTACCTCGTTCAAGGCGTCGATGTCTGGCTGAATGTACCCCGTCGGCTATGCGAGGCGAGCGGTACAAGCGGAATGAAGGCGGCGATAAATGGTACGCTGAACCTCAGCGTGCGTGACGGTTGGTGGGCGGAGGGGTATAATGACAGGAACGGCTGGGCTGTCGGCGGCGGGCCTGAGAAGGCCTATTCTGTGGAAGAGGATAAAGAGGATGCGGATTCCATCTATCGCTTGCTTGAAGAGGAGATTATACCTCTTTACTACAATAGAGACCGTGCCATGCTGCCGCACAAATGGATTGAGAAGTCTAAAGAATCGATATGTTCGACAGTGCCTAATTTCTGTGCCAGGCGCATGATGAAGGAGTATGTCGATAATATCTATGTCCCTACGATACGGGCACGGACCGGACCATAGCTGCCGTTTCTATTCGATTTGTGTTGCTGGAGACAAATGAACAGAGTCATCGTCATATTGCTGGTCATCCTTATTGCATCTGGCTGCTGCGCCTGCGGTGCGCCGTATAGCGAGATTCAGGCGCAGCCGATCCCTAATGATGATTTTTACTCGCTTGTCACCGCTGATATGTTGTATATGCGCAATCCGGATTATCCCGAGGGTTACAGCAATCAAATCGCTCATCTATCCATTCCACAGCATCCCTTCATGGCGCCCAACGGTAAGAACAACATGCATGATGATGCCTATATGACCGACACGTACGAGGCTGCCGGCCCGCTGGGTAATGGCACCGAGGTCATTTCCACATATCGGGGATTTGCCGAGTGCGCCACGGTCGCGTTCGACAGCAAGGGCCGCATATGGACGGTGTGCGGCAATATTAGTGGCTTTCAGCTCCTGCTGCTCGACCCTGCTACACTGAATGAGCTGGCCCACTACATGCTACCGCCACGTCAGACATACTGGCGTGAAGACACTATCGGCCCTCTACAGGATACGTCGGGAGGAGCCTATTTCTGTCTGGACAATCAGGGCCGGGCAATCATAGGGACCTGCAATCACAGCATTCAGGTTGTCCGTTACGATGAAGGCAGGCACGCCTTTCGGCTGGTGCGCGAATATTTTCTCGAAGGCTATGTTGTACCCAAGGAGCCGCCGGAGTGGGACAAGGTCGGGGCTGTGCTGCCGGACTGGAACGGCCTGCTCTGGTACGTGACACGCTACGGCATGGTGGGCACTGTCGATATGGAGAGCGGCGATGTCCATACCATAGAGCTGAAAGGGGAGGAGATTCAGAATTCCTTCACTGTCGGTGAGGATGGCGTATATGTTGTCTCGGACTATGCAATGTACCGATTTCATGCCGACGAAGCAGGCCAGCCGGTCATCGACTGGCGCACCGAATACGATAGAGGGACACGGGTCAAACCGGGTATGATCAACCAGGGCTCGGGCACGACACCTACTCTGATTGGCAATGTGGTAGCCATAGCCGATAATGCCGATCCGAGAATGAACATTATTTTCCTCAGAAGGTCCGATGGTGCGGAGATGTGTAGCCTGCCTGTGTTCTCGGACAATGAAAGCGGAAGCGATAACTCTCTCATCGGTCTTGCGCGGGAGGGAGCCAGAGGTATCGAATATTCTGTAGTTGTGGAGAACAACTATGGTTATGAGAATTTTGTGACGACTAGCGAGGGCGCTTCCACGGTTGGCGGAATAGCGCGCGTGGATGCCCTCCCGGACGGCAGCGGCAAATATACATGTGTTGAGGTCTGGAATAGCTCAGAGATATCTCCGACCACCGTGCCCAAGATGTCGCTCAGTAGCGGTCTGATTTATCTTTATACCAAGTACCCGCGTGACGACGGAATCGATGCATGGTATTTCACGGCCGTGGATTTTGCTACGGGTGACACCGTTTTCAAAATTCTGACGGGGACCGGCAGCTGGTACAACAATAATTACGCGCCGATAACTCTTGGTCCTCAGGGCGGCACGGCATATATCGGGGCTTTAAATGGTCTCATCTCGGTTCGGGATACAGGACAGTAGAGAAGCAATTATCAGTTGTGAGTCAGTCGATGGCAGATATTAATGAGATGAGGAAGAAGTTCGACGAGTCGCCGTGCGCGGCCTACCTCGGCATGAAGCTGGTCGATCTCTCGAAAGGATACGCCAAGGTCAGGATGGAGCTCAAGAAGGAACACCTCAACTGGGAGAATATGATTCACGGCGGCATCGTGACCACCGTCCTCGACCAGGCCTTCGGCTGCGCCTGCAACACTCTCGATAATATACACGTCGCCGTCCAGATGAACGTTCATTTCATCAAGGCCCCGGCCGTGGGCGAGACGATATATGCGGAATCGAAGGTCCTGCATGCGGGCAAGCGCATGGGGACATCTGAGATGAAGGTCTGCGATTCCAAGGGAAATGAAATCGCCCGGGCCACGGGCACAACCGTGTGCATCGGCCCTCGCACATAGGTCATTCCCCTGGAATCCCCCTTGAAAAGGGGGAAACAACAACCGAACCCCCTGTAGTCCCCCATACGTTGGGGGACTTTTTTAATTCGGATCTCCTTCCCTCTTACTCCCTTCCCTCAAGGAAGGGAGGACTTTTACGTCATTCCGGTGAAAACCGGAATCCACAGAGGGCGAGAAGACCTCGCCCCTACACGCTACTTACTATTTACTAGAACGGGAGAGGGTCAGGGTGAGGGCATGCGTGCCGCAGCTAAGAATAGTGGTTTAGCTGTCGTTACAGCCGTGGTTCTCTCGACTGACCATGATTGCGTTGTAGCTCAATTTCTTTCTTCCCTATAAAAAATAAGATCATGCCTATGAATACGGAGAGGATGCTTGGAGGTGCGATAATATAAGACAGCATTGCTGCGCTTAGATTGCCACCACCCCAAGCTTCTAAAAAGCACAAACCAGCGAATATCAATGCTACTGACCCTATCCAGAATAGGATGATGCCAGCGGTTTTCTTCCTATTTCTACTCATAGTATTGACTAATCCTAATCGAGGGCTTATCGCATGTCAATCAGAGGATTTCAATAAGCGGAAGCTCAGGTAGAACCGTGATCTATACTTCTTGGAAATCGAGCCGAAATAGTTAAAAATACAAAAACCAATAATAGCAATAGTAAGTCCCGCTTCTACTCCAACAATATAATCAGAAACTTGGGATATGACAGTAATTGCTATACCAATGAATAATATGACAACTGCAACCTTGATAAAGAAGTCTTTAATTCTATCGTCGTTCTTCCATAGACTCCATGTGTTCCTAGGACATCCCAAATTATCATTTGCTAACGTGGTTAGGTTTTTGCCACTTTGGCTACGTCGCTTCCTAAATATTAAGAAAATTAGAATAGCAGTAGAAATTAGCAGGTACACTTCAATACCGATAAACAAGTCTATGCGGTGGTAAGAATGAATAAAGCGGTAAGATATATAAATATCATATAAAATGAAAATAAGATATTCGCTAAATAGGTAGCGAGGCCACCACTTCCTAATAAGTTGTCGAAAAGGACCTGTAAATTCCGCACGTGTGTTGAACGTACATATGAGTTGAGTTGTCCAAACAATCAATATCAAACAAATGACGATTAACAGGTGAGTACTTATTGCCATATCTCCAACGCTAATTCATCAATCCTAATCTAGGGCTTACAGCATGTCAACAATATCGCCGGCATATATCCAGCACCTGTCTTCCCATGATAGGTGCTACATGGAAAATATTTTTAAATTCTCCTTCCCTCTTACTCCCTTCCTTCAAGGAAGGGAGGACTTGTCTCGCCCTCTCTTTATGAAAGAGAGGGTTGGGGTGAGTTTGTAAATAGTTCCCCCTCTTTTTAGAAGAGGGGGCCAGGGGGAGATAGCTTTAAAAAGAACTCCCTCTCCCTCCGCAGGGAGAGGGTAGGGTGAGGGCATCCGCTAGCTATCTTTTCTACTGCCTTGATAGATATGCTCCTGTTATAATCAGGAATAAGGCAACTACAAGTCCAAATCCACCCCAGACAAGCGCAAGTCCGAAATCGCCACTTATTGCACTGAGCGCTAATATTATCACTATCGACAGGATGAGGGAAAGGATCCCTAGCCCTATTAGAATTCCCCCAGCATTTTTCATCATTTACCCTTAATAATAATTTGTAAATTCTAAACTGTGACTTATCCCATGTCAACAATATCGCCGTCATATATCCCGCGCTTGCCTTACGTCGTATAATATAGCTATCTTTTATTTCGAAAGGGAGTGAGCGAACATGATCGTAGAGATGAAACGCGGCGCCTCGCAGGCCGAGGTAGATCAGGTTGTTGAGAGGGCTCGCTCCTTTGGTTTTGATGTTCAGCTGAACCTGGGCACGGAGAAGGTCGTCGTCGCTGTGCTCGGCAGCGACACGGGCAAGGTGCAGACGGATGCCTTCGCCGTGCTGCCCGGTGTGCAGAGCGTGACGCGCGTCATGAAGCCCTACAAGCTGGCCTCGCGCGAGTTCCACCCGCGGCCGAGCAGGGTCAACGTCTCCGGCGTGGAGATCGGCGGCCAGCGCATAGTCGTGATGGCCGGTCCGTGCGCCGTAGAGACAGAGTCCCAGCTCATCGAGACGGCGGCGGCGGTGCAGGAGTGCGGCGGCCTCATCCTGCGCGGCGGGGCCTTCAAGCCGCGCACCTCGCCCTTCAGCTTCCAGGGGCTGGGCAAAGAGGGGCTCGAGATGTTATCGAAAGTTAAAAGGGAGTTCGGACTGCCCATAATCACCGAGGTCGTTGATGTGCATGATATAGAATTGATGGTCGAACACGCCGATATCATACAGGTCGGGGCGCGCAATATGCAGAACTTCTCGCTTTTAAAGGAGCTGAGCAAGCTGAAGCACCCAGTGCTGCTCAAGCGCGGGCTCTCCGCCACCGTCACCGAGTGGCTCACCGCAGCTGATTATCTCATGGCCGGCGGCAACCGCCGCGTGGTACTTTGCGAGCGCGGCATACGCACCTTCGAGGACAGCATCCGCTTCTCCATGGATATCAGCTCGATACCGGTGATTAAGAGCGTGAGCCACCTCCCCGTGATCGTGGATCCCAGCCACGCCGCCGGGCGCGCCGAGTACGTGCCGGGTCTGGCCAAGGCGGCCATAGCTGCCGGTGCCGACGGGCTGCTAATTGAGGTGCACCCGGACCCTTCGCAGGCACTGGTGGACGGTCTGCAGTCGCTGAACATCCCCGCCTTCAAGAAGCTCATGGCTGAGCTCAAACCTGTCGCCGAGGCGGTTGGACGAACGATGTAGTTAGTGGTAAAATAGCTCAGGTAAATCATAGAGAGGAGGCAAAGATCCGATGGTAAACAGTGTAACTATCGATCTTGATTCCGAGTTGCATGTGGCGCTGCAGAAGATAGCGACGCGCACTTCCTGTTCTCTCTCTCAACTGGTTAACATGGCTGTCCAGGAATACATCGTAGATGATGAATATCTGGTTCTAGCCGCCGAGGTCAACTGCGAGCCGCTGGTGAACTACAGTGAGCTCCTTCAGGAACGGTCAATCAGGTTAGATAACTAACAAAATCGACCGTTTCACCATCGATTTTCACATATCCCCCGTCTGCCTCGTAGAAAAGAGGCCATAGAGTAGGCTCCCCCGAAAACTGAAATGGTTAATACTTAGTGCAGTAAGATATTTGATACATGTGAGGTTGGGAGGCCATAGTGGCTATCTCCAGAAAACTCAAAAAGCAGATGTCCGAGGGCGGGTGGATACGCAAGATGTTTGAGGAGGGGATCGCCCTCAAGAAGAAGTTCGGCGAGGACAACGTCTTCGATTTTTCGCTGGGCAACCCCATCATCGAGCCGCCGCAGCAATTCCACCGCGAGCTAAAGAAATGGGCCGATAAACCCCTCCCAGGTATGCACCGCTACATGCCCAACGCCGGCTATGTGGAGACCCGCTCCGCGGTGGCCAAGCACCTCTCCTCACAGATAAGGCTTCCTTTCTCGGCGGGCGATATCGTCATGACCTGCGGCGCCGCCGGCGGCCTCAACATCGCATTGAAGACCATCGTCGAAGAGGGCGACGAGGTCGTCATCTTCAAGCCGTATTTCGCAGAGTACATATACTATATCGACAACGTCCAGGGAATCCCCGTAAAGGCGCCTACAGACGAGAAATTCCTGCCTGACCTCAAGGAGCTGGAGCAAAAACCGTCACCGCCAAGACCAAGGCCGTTATTATCAATTCGCCCAACAATCCCACCGGCGTGGTCTACGACGAGAAGGTCTACAGAGGCATCGGCCATGTTTTAAAGAAGAAGGAATCCGAGTACGGGACGGAGATATATCTCATCAGCGACGATATCTACCGCAGGCTGGCCTACGACGGCGTGGCCTGCCCGTACGTGTTCAGGCACCACCCGCGTTCCATACTGGTCACATCCTACTCCAAGGACCTGGCGCTGCCGGGCGAGCGCATCGGCTACGCGGCCGTCCATCCCAATTGTCCCGGTCGCGATGAGCTTGTCGCCGGCATGGTTTTCTGCAACCGCACGCTGGGCTTCGTCAACGCTCCTGCGCTGATGCAGAACGTGGTGCGCAACCTGCAGGAGGCATCGGTCAATATCAAACAGTATGAGAAGAAACGCGATATGCTGTACAAATCCCTGACCAAGATGGGTTACAAGATAGTGAAACCGCAGGGAGCGTTCTACATGTTCCCCGAATCGCCGGGTGACAACGAGATGCCGTTCGTCGATGCGCTCTTAAAGCAGAACGTGCTTGTTGTGCCGGGCCGCGGCTTCGGCGCGCCGGGATTCTTCCGCATTTCGTATTGTGTTGACGATAAAGTTATCGAGGGGGCTCTGCCGCGGTTCAAGAAGGCCGCCGAGGAGTTTGGGTTAGGATAATCTATCATAAATCTGCTGCAGATGGTTTATGATAGATTTCTGAGCAGAACTGCTACAATAAAAGTCACCAGAAAAAAAGCTGATACAGATACTTTTATGTTTCTACTGCCAATTGGGAATGTCACTATCAAGAGGTATTTATTCAAAGAATCTCCAAATAGAGATTTAACTATAGTTTCAGCAAGCATAGAGAAAATAGTCCCGATGATCATGCTGACAACTAATTGGATGATGAAATCAATGGTTTCTTGGGATATTCCGAGGTAAGTACATACGAGGACAATGATAACCAGTAATAATAAAAGACCCTGTATTTTATTTATGCCTTTGTGAGTAGACATTGGTTTAGATGTTTTCCTGTCGCTTTCCTCACTACTTAAGAAATAATCCCTTCTGGTTTGTGTATTCTGTTTCTATGCAGTTGAAAGGGTTCTGCACTTTCAACTGTTCTTATAGCTTACGGAGAGATGAAGAACGCCACGTCGAGCGAAAGAAAGAAGCACAGTCTGGTCAGAATAAGGTCTTGGTGATCTTTATTACACCTGCCACTAGTTCATCAACTTGCTCTGCAGTGGGCTCTGACTTCTTATTATGGTCGCATAAGTTACGGATGTCTGCTAGATGCTGCACGAAGCGCCATTGTGGAATATCAGTGACATCTGCGTCTTTAAGAGCATTGTTTAAATCAGATATGTTAGGTTCCTTCTTTGTGACCTTTATACTGTGGCTAATGCAAACTTGGTCTAAGTGTTTTTCTAACACTACTCCTGCCAAAGCGCCTGCGGCTCGCAAGAATTTCTTCTTTGCAAGTTCTCTTGCCGAGTCTAATTCTGAGTCAAAGAGATCTGCTTGAACTAACTGTTGAATGTCGAAGAGAGAACTGTCAAAGCGTTTTTTTACCGAATTTAGTATGGCTAATTGCTGACGAAACTGTGGAATAGCAGCATCCGGACCTACGACCTTATGACTATCCCATCCAGCAGTGATATTTAAGCCCTGAAGGTAATCCTCGATTCTGTAATTTTCGTAGGTGATGTTTTTGCGCGGTTTCGGCCTCTCGTAGTAGCTAACGAAGTCTGAAATCCGGTCAGGTAACAGTTGCTTAACCAATATCTTTGCTTCTGAGTACCATGGCTGATAATCCTCTACAAAAGACGGAATAGCTTTGAGAACTTCCTTGGCCTTGTCGCCGTATTGTTTCTGGATTAAGTACTCGATCTTCTCAGGAAAACATTCTCGCTGTATCGCGAGATGTAATTGCTCGCCTTTATCAAGTAGGGAGGCTAGGTCCTTTTTATAGCGGTCTAAATTCGGAAGCATCGGCACTCCATTAAATTTCATCTACGGACTTACATTTAAACTAGCTTACGTATGCCAGTATTATAGGAGTCATAACTATTAGAGTCAAACGTGATGGCTGAAAAAGTCAGGGAATGGCCTTAAGTAGGGCGGGTTTCGAACCCGCCGCAAGAGTGAGCGGCGGATTACACTTCGTTAAATCCGCCCTACAATCTTTAAACTAGATGCTTCACAAACAGCACCTTGGGGTCGCCGGGGCGGTTGTAGTCCAGCGTCACGGGTGTTCCGTCTATCACGCCGTCGCCCGGCTCAATGGAGAATCCCATACGTTGGTGAAAGGCTATGGAGCCTTTGTTCACCGGCGAGGTACAGGAGCGGACAATGGTGCGTCCGTTCTTGCGGCAGACTTCGTAAAAGCGCTGGAACAGCATCTGGCCCAGGCCCTGCTTGCGGTAATCCGGGTGGATGCCGCAGAAATGGATGTAGGCCTCTTTATTGTTGGCCGGGGAGAGGAAGCCGATGAGGAAGCCGATCATCTCGCCGCGGTCGTTCTCCAATATGAAGGAGGTGTTCCAGAAGTGCATCAGGAAAACTTTGGGCAGGCTGGCGCGGATGTCGCGGCCGCCCCACCAGTCCGGCATCACGGCCATGATCGCGGCGTGGTCGGAGGGCGCGGCGGTCCTGACGCGCAGCTTGCTTTTATCGCTTTGAGGAGACTTTTTCATAATGAGTAATTGCCATCGGTACAACAGGTATAGCGGCTTCATGTACCATAGCCTGCCGGCAATCCCAATTCGCTATGACATAAGAGAGGGTTGTCCCTTATTGCGGGATTTCTTATCACCCAGAATTCCAGCAACTATGGATACAAGGCTGAAGACATCAGTCACACCAAGCCCTGCAGCCATCGCTGATTTCAAAGGTTGCTGAACAAACGTGATAAGTGCGGCGATTATTAGGTTGGCAAACATAATCAGAACCAATTTATTTAAAAGCTTCTCCATCCGATAGCTCCTTTAAATAACTGTAGTGGGGAAGTGTATCATGAGCTGTGGTGGGTGTCAATTGAAAGCAAAGATAACCTAACATTGCAGTATCGACCATAGAACCGGACAATCAGGCGGAACGCCTTAAACAGGACAGAAGATGCCGGTATTACCGGCGATCATTCAGGCTGAGTCTGGGAAGGAGGCGATGGGAACGGACACACACAATGTCGACAGTTGCTATCGATACAACAGAGATAACGGCTTCGTGTACGATAGCCCGATGGTATTTAATATCGTTTTGCTGCGATATTAAATAGGGTTATTCTTTCTTACCGTGGTAGAAGATAGAAAGGATGACCAGGACATCGCCAATGGCAGCTCCGACGAGCATCAGAGATTTGAAAGGCTGATCTACCATTGTAGCTAGCGCGCCGATTATTGTGCTGGCGAAGATAATCCACGCCACCTTAATCAGGGTCTTCTCCATCTCATGCCTCCGCAAATAAATATTAAGGGAGTCTACCATGAGATAGCGATTGTGTCAACAGGGGTAAAGGGAAATGGCGCATAAAGGTATCGGCGGGGAAAGGGCACAGCGCGCTGTACCCCTGCTCGATTCCTCTTGGTCCCCCTTTCGCAAAGGGGGATTCAGGGGGATTTAAACCTTGTTTATTTCCCGGCCAGCTGGGCCTTGAGGATCGATTCTGCCTTGTCTATATTATCCGGTTTGAAAACCACGCTGGCCCGGGCCTCCGGACCGCGCTCGAAGTAGGCGTAGAAATACTTGATGTTTATGCCGGCCTTGGCCAGCGGCTTGATGACGCTGTTTAAGAGCCCGCCCGGGACGTCGGGGATGTTGTAGGCCAGCAGGGTGTCGGCCCGCGCCGTGAAGCCGGCCCGCTTGAGGGAGCCCAGCCCCTTGTCCGGGTCGTCCACTATCATGCGCACGATGCCGAACTCGGCGGTGTCGCTCACGGACAGGGCCAGTATGCTTATCTTGTCCTTCTCTAGGGCCTCGAGGATGGACTGCAGGTGTCCCGGCTGGTTCTCCACGAATACTGATATCTGCTTTCTCTTCATTTAATTCCTCCACGGGCTTTATTTAGCTGTTGACCCTCTGGAATCCCAATCCCCCTTGGTCCCCCTTTCATAAAGGGGGATTTAAGGGGATTTTACATAGGGGACACCCCCAAACCCCTGGCAGGAGAAAATCTCCTGCACCTCTATATCGTCATTCCGGCGAAAGCCGGAATCCATAACTATTACGTATCGGTAGGTTTCAACTCCCTACCCCTGGATTCCATGTCAAGCACGGAATGACAGTTCGCGCTGTATTTATTTTTTATTTATCTCGCTGCGGTCGAATACGCGCTTGGCCTTGCCCTCGGTGCGGGCGATGGTGCGCGGCTCCACCAGCTTGATGCGCGGCGAGATGCTGAGCACGCTCTCCAGCTCGGCGCGCAGCTTCTTCTCAAGGGCCTCCATCTTGCCGACCTCGTCGGAGAAGACGTCCTCGGAGACCTCCACCCATATCTCCAGGTCGTCGGCCTTGAAGCCGTGCTGGCGGTCGACGACGATCATGTACTGCGGCTCGACGCCCTCGACATCGAGCAGGACGCTCTCGATCTGGGACGGGAAGACATTGATGCCCTTGACCACGAGCATGTCATCGCTGCGGCCCATGACGCGGGACATGCGCGCCATGGTGCGTCCGCAATCGCATTTATCGATATTCAGGCTGACCAGGTCCCTGGTGCGGAACCTGATCACGGGCTGGGCCTCCTTGGTCAGGGTGGTGAATACCAGCTCGCCCAGCTGGCCGGGGGGCATGTGCTCCCCTGTCTGGGGGTTGATGACCTCGGCCAGGAAGTGGTCCTCCCAGATGTGCATGCCGCACTTGTGCTCGCACTCTACGGACACGCCGGGCCCGACGACCTCGGTTAATCCGTATATGTTTATCGCCGATATTCCTAATCGGCTCTCGATATCGTTCCTCATCCCCTCGGACCAGGGCTCGGCGCCGCACACGCCCAGCCGCAGCTTGGTATCCTTGAAATTAAGGCCGGTCTCCCTGGCCGTCTCGGCCAGGATTATGGCGTACGAAGGTGTGCAGGTGATGACCGTGGTCCCCAGGTCCTGTATCATGAGCAGCTGGCGCTTGGTGTTGCCCGTGCCCGCCGGTATGACCATGGCCCCGAGGCGCTCGGCGCCGTAGTGGAAACCGAGACCGCCGGTGAACAGCCCGTAGCCGTAGGCGTTCTGCAGGATATCGTTCTTGGTGACGCCGGCGCTGGCCAGCGTGCGGGCCATGACCTCGGCCCACATATCGACATCGCCCTGTGTGTAGGGGGCGATTATCGGCTTGCCCGTCGTTCCGCTCGATGAGTGGATGCGCACCACCTGCTCCAGTGGCACAGCCGTGAGACCGAAGGGATAGTTATCGCGGAAGTCCAGTTTACTGGTGAAGGGCAGCTTGGTGATATCGGCCAGGGTCTTGATGTCTCCGGGGGCGACGCCCTTGTCCTTGAAAGCCTTGCGATAGAAGGGCACCTTCTCGTAGACCTCCTTGACCTTGGTCTGGAGGCGCTTGAGCTGTAATTTCTCCAGCTCGGACCTGGATATCGTCTCTATCTTTGGATCGCGCATCATCGTTTGTGCTCCTTTGCCTGTATAGCTGCCTCGGCCTCAGCTCTGGCCTTAAGGAAGGCGTCTATACTGGACTTCATGAATTTCTCCGGCAGCTTGCGCCGCATGGTGTCGGTCCAGGCCTCGGCGGGCAGTTCCAGGAAGGCGGAGAGGAAGCCGAGCATGGCCATGTTCACCGCGCGGGGGTTGTTAGCCTCGCGGGCGATCCTGGCGGCGGGCACCAGATATATTTTATCGCTGTACTGCGAGAGAATTGCTTTGATCTTATCCCATTTAGGATACGGGATATCGCCTTTTACGGATGAGACCGGTATCACCACCGAGTCGGCGACGATGGCGGCTCCCTTGGGGCTGAGGTAGGAGGCCCACCGCGCCGCCTCGAGCTCCTCGAAGGCCAGCAGGAAGTCCACTTCGCCCTTCTTTATCATCGGGGAATAAACCTTCTTTCCCCAGCGCACGTGGCTCACCACGCTGCCGCCGCGCTGCGCCATGCCCAGCGAGTCCGTCTTCTTCACATCGTAGCCGTTGACCATGCCGATCTCGGCCATGCCGTCGCTGGCCAGTATCACGCCGTAGCCGCCGACGCCCACCATCAGCACATTCACATCTTTCATCGCCCGGCCTCCGCGATGGCGTCGTTGGGGCAAATCTGCGAGCAGACGCCGCATCCTCCGCAGGCTTCGGCGTCGATAAAGGCTAGGCCATCGGCTGACATTGTTATGGCCGGACAGCCGATCTTCATACAATCGAGGCAGCCGCTGCACACATCGGCGTCCACGGCCAGCGGCTTGCCCTTCTTCTTGGTCGCCAGCGGGCACGCGCCGCGCACGATGATCACGGACGGCGCGGGGTTGGCCACGCATTTTTTTATCGTGGCTTCGATCGATTTCAAGTCAAAGGCGTTGACCACGTTGACATCCTTGATGCCCATGCCTCTCACCAGCGCTTCGATATCGACTGCCGTGGTTTTTTCGCCCCGGGCCGATATGCCGGTGCCGGGGTGTCCCTGGTGTCCGGTCATGGCCGTGGTATTGTTATCGAGTATTATCACCGTCGTCGTCCCCTGGTTATAGACGACGTCGATCAGTCCTGTTATGCCGGAGTGCATGAAGGTCGAATCGCCTATGACAGCGACCACCTTGTTTGAGACGCCGGCCTTTTCCAGCCCGAGCGCCTGCCCGATGCTGGCTCCCATGCAGGCGCAGGTGTCCAGCGCGGCCAGCGGCGGATAAACTCCCAGCGTGTAGCAGCCGATATCGCTGGTGACTATGATATCGCTTTTGCTCAGCTCGACGCCCGATCCCTGCGTGCGCACCCCGAGCTTGCGCAGCGCGTACTCGGTGGCCACGTGGGGGCAGCCGGCGCACAGCTGCGGGCGGCGGGCGGGGAGCCTGGGGGGCTCGGCTTTGGCGGCTGTCGAAGCCGTCGATTTCAAGAGTCCGGCCTTGGCCGCGCCGCTCTCGACGATCTCAGGGTTCAGCTCGCCGATTATCGGTATGAACTTCTTGCCCTCTATCGCTATGCCGAGCTGGCGCACCTCGTTTTCGATATAAGGATCGAGCTCCTCGACCACGATCAGCTTCTCCACCTGCGCGGCGAACTTCTTTATCAGGTTCACCGGCAGGGGGTACAGCGTGGTCAGCTTCAGGTGCGAGGCATTTTTGAAGACCTCGCGCGCGTACTGATATGCCACGCCGTTGGATATCACGCCGAGCTTCCTGTCGGCGATTATCATCTCGTTGAAGTGGAACTGCTCCACATACTCCTGCAGTTTTGCCACGCGCTCCTCCATGGACACGCGCCTGACGCGGGCGTTGGATGGCACCATGACGAACTTCTCCGGCCAGCGCTTGAACGAGGCTTTATTCGTTGCCGCCTTGCGCTCCCCGGTCACATCGACGACTGTCTTGGTGTGCGAGATGCGGGTTGTCGATCGATATAGCACCGGCGTGTCGAACTTCTCGCTGATATCGAAGGCCAGGCCCATCATGTCGTAGGCTTCCTGGCTGTTCGTGGGCTCGATCATGGGCACCTTGGCGAACCTGGCAAAGTGGCGGTTATCCTGCTCGCCCTGGGAGCTGTGCTCGCCCGGGTCATCGCAGGATATGACCACGAGCCCGCCGACGACGCCCGTGGTTGAGGCGGCGAAGAAGGGGTCGGCGGCCACGTTCAATCCTACGTGCTTCATCGACACCAGCGTGCGCACTCCGGCGTAGGAGGCTCCCATCCCTACCTCGAGCGCCACCTTCTCGTTGATGGACCACTCGGCGTAGACGCCGTCCATGCGGGCTATGTTCTCTAATATTTCAGTGCTGGGGGTTCCGGGGTAGGCGGTTGCCACCGCGATGCCGGCATGATAGGCCCCCAGGGCCATTGCTTCGTTTCCTGACAGCAGTTGTTTCATATTATTTCGAGACCGTTCTATATTGTATCACTTTAAATTCAAGACAGGGCGAACACAGTCCTTCCGCGGAAGGACGCCCCTACAAAGAAATTATCATGCGACGCTCTTGCCCAGGTATGCCTGCCGCACCCTGTCATTGCCGAGCAGTTCTTTGGACGTTCCCTCGATGGTGATCTGGCCTCTCTCCATGACATATCCGCGGTTGGCTATCTTCAGAGCCGCATTGGCGTCCTGCTCCACCAGCAATATCGTTAAGCCCTCATCCCTGAGCCTGAGGATTAGCTTGAGTATCTCGCGTACCAGGTTCGGTGCCAGGCCCAGCGATGGCTCATCGAGTAAAATCATCTTTGGTGACGACATGAGGGCGCGGCCTATGGCCAACATCTGCTGCTCGCCGCCGCTGAGACTTCCCGCCTTCTGCTTAAGCCGTTCCTTGAGGATGGGGAACATTTTATATACTGTTTCCAGGTTGGATTGGACGTCCTGTCGTCTCATGAACCATCCGGCGTAGCCCAGGCTGCTGAAGCGCTTCTTTGAACACTGGACATAGGCGCCCATAGTCAGATTGTCTTTAACTGACATCGCTCCAAAGATGTGACGACCCTCGGGGATGTATGCCAGGCCCAGCCTCACTATTTTATGCGAGGGCAGGCGGGCTATCTTCTTATCGTCGAGGCGGATGTCGCCGCTCTTGAGTGGAACGACGCCGGATATGGCGTTCAGGAGGCTGGTCTTACCGGCTCCGTTGGACCCGATTATAGTTACGATCTCGCCGTCGTTCACGGTCAGCGATACATCTCGGACTGCGGTAACTTGGCCGTAGGCAACCGATGCTTTCTCAACCCTAAGCATCGTCCGTCTCCTCGCCAAGATAGGCAGCTATGACCCTTTTATCTTTTTGCACCTGGGCCGCTGTGCCCTCGGCTATCTTCTTTCCGCTGTCCAGCACAATTATCCATTCCGCTATGCCCATCACCAGCGGCATATCGTGCTCCACCAGCACCACCGTTATTCCCATATCGCGGATACGTTTGATCAGATCGCTCAGTTCACGTTTCTCCAGGGCGTTAAGGCCTGCGCCGGGCTCGTCCAGCAGTATCAACTTGGGCTCGGTGGCAAGCGCCCGGGCTATCGACAGTAATTTCTGCTGTCCCAGCGGCAAGCTCAAAGCATTCTGATGGGTCTGTTTTCCCAGACCGACCATGTTGAGATACTTCATCGCGTTAAGGTTGATCATTTCCTCCTCGCGGCGGGCCTTCGGCAGCCGCAGCGCCGCGGCGAAGAAGCCATATTTGCTGCGCGGGTGCTGACCGGTCATGATATTTTCGAGAGCGGTCATGTTGCCGAAGAGGTTGACGTGCTGGAAAGTGCGTGCTATACCCAGAGATGCTCTTCTATGTGCCGGGGCGTGATGTTGCAGCTTGTCCCCAAGCATGCGTTGTTTCAACTTCGTCGGGACTGCTTTCGCATACCAGGGGCTGTACTTTAATGACCTGCCGTTAAATGCTATTTCGCCAGCAGTTGGCTTATAGACGCCAGCTATAAGGTTGAACAGCGTTGTTTTCCCCGCGCCGTTGGGGCCTATTATCGCGGTGATTCTGCCTATATCTATGTTCAGATCGACTTTGTCAACGGCTATCAGGCCGCCGAAGGCCTTGGTCAATCCCTTCGTTTCGAGAATTGGCTGGCTCATGGCTCAGACTTCCTCCATAGACGCGCTAGAGGCAGTCGTTCGAAGAAGTTTTTTATTCGGCCGGGGAACTCTTCTCGATTTCTCTTTATTATTGAAGGAAGGTTACGCCAGTTGAGTTTGAGCCATAGCAGGCCAGCCTTGATTGAGATAAAGAGTCCCTGTGGCATGAATATCATAATTAGCACGAGTATTAACCCATAAATAATAATATCCAGTTGAGGATATTTTGTTAGGCCGAGCAGTATCTGATCACTTAAGATGCGGGTTGTCCCAGCTCCGAATATAGCGCCCCATATACTGGCCAGCCCTCCGATTACTGCCATAACGACAAATTTTATCGAAGCCAGGAAATCGAATGTGCTGGGACCTATATGGTTAGCATGGTAGGCATACAGACTCCCCGCCAGGGATGCGTATACAGAGCTCAACACGAATATCTTTACCTTGAACCGGGTCACATTTATGCCTATAGATTCAGCAGCTGCTTCATTGCCATGTATTGCTCTCAGTGCTCTGCCGGTTCGCGATCTGACGATGTTTTGCGAGAGAAATAATATCGCTAGGCAGAAGAACCAGATAAGGAAATAACGTTTGAAGTTCGTGTCGAAAACGAATCCACCTATGGACATGTGGGGTATGCCGGACATGCCGTCCGGACCTCCTGTATATTGGCCAAGTTGGTTGAAAAGGATGTCCATTATCACACCTACAGCGAGTGTGGCGATAGCCAGGTAATTGCCCCGCAGCCTGAACATGGGATATCCGATGATGTAGGCGAATGCGCCGGTGACTATCGCTGCGAGAAACATTGCCAGCCATGGGTTGTATCCATATTTTGTGCTGAGTACTGCCGAGAAATACGCGCCGAGGCCATAGAACGCTGCCTGTCCTAATGACACCTGGCCTGTATAGCCCATGAGTAGGCACAATCCCACTGTTACCATTGTGCTTATTCCTATATTAATCATGAGGTATGTGTATTTACCAAGGAACCAGTTAAAGGGAAGCAGTACAAGAAAGACGAGTAGAAGCGCCATTATCAAATAGTTCCATCGCCCTTTGATGCGGCTTAACATCAGGCGGCCCTCTCTTCTGCAGCCAGCCTTCCGGACCTGATGAGCAGAATCAGCAGTAGAACTATCAGAGCGATGGCATCTTTATAACCTGAAGTGAATGGGCCCCAGCCTAGTGCGATAGCTAGGTTCTCGACGACACCCAGCACCACGCCGCCAATAACAGTGGCAATAGGGCTGGTAAAACCGCCAATGGAAGCCGCAGCGAAGCCTTTAAGTCCCAGCATAACGCCCATGTTGTATGTTGCCATCGATAGTGGAGCCACAACTGCGCCTCCGATGCCGCCAATTGCAGCTGCAAGGATGAAGGCAGTCAATGCTGTTGCTTTAATGTTAATGCCAACCAGGCTGGCAGCCCCTGGATTTATGGCGCAGGCCTTGAGCGACTTGCCGGCCATCGTATAGCTCAGGAAGAGGTGAAGCAGAAGTGTTACAAGTAAAGTGACGCCAATTATCCAGAATGATTGCGGTTCGATGAATGCGCCGAGTATCGATATCGACTGGTTTCCGGTGAAGGCTGGAGGACGTACGGAAAATACACCCAGTTGGTTTCCGGCAAGACCTCTGATAAAGATGGCGGTACCTATCGTTATTATGATCAAGCTCAGCACCGATGCTTTTCGGGCTGTACGTATTGAAAGAAGATACATAGCGCCGCCGACTAATGCAGCGATAAGGATTGAAATTATCAACGCTAGCGGTACTGGCAGATGCTCCTTAACGGCAAATATGTATGACAGCATTCCTCCCAGCATTACGAACTCCCCCTGGGCGAAGTTAATAATGCGGGTGACTGCGTATATCATTGTAAAGCCCAGCCCTATCAGGGCATAGACGCTACCCTGTGTCAGGCCGGATATTAGATATTGAACAAACTGGGCTGAAGACATCCATTCGATCCATAGGCTAGACGGTCATAGAAAAAGGAGGGAAGCAACGCTTCCCTCCTTCATCATATCAAGTGTCAAATGCACAGTCAATTTTTCACTGTGCTGCCGTATATGCTCCGTTTACGATCTCGATCATAGCGAGCGAGCCCGGCTGCATTCCCAGGTGATCCGTGGTCGACATGGTAAAGATACCGCTGATGCCTATGAAGTTGCTTGTCTCCTCTATGCCGTCTCGTAACGCGGCTCTGGATGCGGATAGACTAAGTCCTTCCGATATCCCTTTCAGCGCGTCTGTAACTATATACAGGGCATCGTAGGCATGGCCGCCGAAGGCGCTCAGGGTGCTGGCATTGTACATTGCGTCGTATTCATCCCTATAGGTTTTAAGCGTTGTTTTCTGTAGGTCGCTGTCTGGAAGGCTGTTAACTATAAGAAGCTTGCCAGCGGGGAAAATAACGCCGTTAGCCGCATCTCCTGCTTCTGTGATAAATGCAGGGGTTGCAATGCCGTGGCTGCAGAACAGAGGGATGGTCATTTGCAAGGTCTGCATGTTCTGGGCGACTGTGGCTGATGCCTTGTCGGTGTCCCAGCAGATTACGGCCTGAGCGTCCTTGAACTTAATATTGGTTAGCTGAGAAATCATGCTGGTATCTGTAGAGGCGAAGCTCTCTTCGTCTACCAGGGTGATGCCATAGTTAGCGGCCTCTGACTCTAAATAGGTCTTGCCACCGACTCCAAAGCCCGATGTGGATGTCAGGATGGCCACCTTTGAAATGTTGTGGCTCTGCATGTATCTGTAGATTTCGATGACTGCCTGTTTGTCCGTCTGAGGTGTCTTGAATATCCAGTACTGCACAGGGTTGATAATCGCGGCGCCGGCAGCGCATGATACTACCGGTACCTGGGCGTCTGAGCTTATATTCATGATGGCCAGTGTGTCGCCGGTGGTGGTGGGCCCGATAATAGCAAGAACCTGATCCTGCTCGATAAGGGTGGTGGCCAGTGAGGCAGCAGTATCAGCTGATGTCGCGTCATCGCGGATAATCACGCTCAGGTTATGACCGTTGATGCCGCCGGCCTTGTTTATCTTATCTACTATCATGTTGACTGTATTTTCCTCAGGAATGCCAAGGTTTGAGCTGGCACCGGTAAGGGAGAGAATGGCGCCAATTTTGTAAGGCTCTTTCGCCTCCTTGGTGCCTCCGCCGCAGCCGATAGCACATGTTGAGACTAGTGCTATTGCCATGAGTACGAACAAGGATAACTTAAGGTACTTTTGCATTTGGCCTCGCTCCTTCTAATAAAATTTGCAGGTTTGGGCCTGCTTTTGAGCGCTCTGTAAAAACCCTTTATGCGCTCACAGGTAGAGAGTATAGCACAAGGCAAAATGCGATGCAACGTTGCGGGATTACAATGAGTTTGCCGAGATTTTTTACGGGTATTGAGCTTCCAGATCGAGCAGGCGCCTCTTTAGCTTTATGCCGCAGCTGAAGCCTGTGAGATTCCCGTTTTTACCTATTACCCGGTGGCAGGGAACGACGATGGGGCAAGGATTGGCTTTAAGAGCCTGACCAACAGCGCGGGCTGCTTTAGGCTTGCCGATGCGTTGCGCTATCCACCCGTAGGTGCGTGTTTCGCCGTATGGGATGGTGCAGGTCGCTTTCCATACCGCTTGCTGGAACGACGTGGCGTTGCCGAAATCGAGCATGTCGTTAAATGTGATTCGCTCTCTGCATGCGTATCGCTTTAGGCGCTGCGGCAGGTCTCCGAAGCCGTCGGCTGATTCTATCGATTGAGGAAATTGCAGAGATACGCTTGTCCGCGCCGATTGTCGGGATTTTTCGATGGAGATTCCGCACAAGCCTCGTTCGGAGCCGACAATCAGAGTCTGTCCGATTGAAGTATCTACTATGATATGTTTAAGCGGAACTTTTTTCGCCATTTAAAATACGGGAGGTTCCTCTTCCGGGTCAGCTGGTGTGGAGGCCTTCTGGCTTTTTAGCTTCTTTGTGACCAGCAGTAAACCTATGCCTACTAAGATTACAATAATTGAGACGGCTATTATAACTATTCCGATTATTTCCTGGCTGCCTTTACCTTCGATTAATACGACGATTCCCAGCGCTAAGATGATAAGTCCTATTATTGAGGTTAACCATTTTGACATTACCAAACCTCCATGGCCAAGACATAATCCATTTAGCCTTTGCTTTTTTTCGCCGCCTTGTTGGCCTTGAGGTAGGGCGATTGCCTCAGCACGTACCAGCGGGCGATCGGGCGCACCAGCGGCACTACAAACCTTATCGGGCCGATCATCTTCGGCAGTTCTTTCAGAAATACTGGGAAAGAATGCTGCTGGTAGTTCAAAAGCCTCTGGCTCTCGGATGTATCGAGCCAGTCCGTATAAGAGGCGTCCGATCCGAATGCCTCCTCGGGCAGCCCGCCTACGCCCATCGCTTCCATCATGCGGCCGACGAAATCGCCGTAGTATATCTGGCTCTCCTTGCCGCCGCCTATGAGCAGAGTCTTGCCCCATACGTCCTTAGAAGAGGCTGCGTTGGCCAGCGCCAGTCCGGCGTCCTGTGGGGCGAGGAACTCGATGCGTGTCTTGAAGGGGAAGGCGAACATCTTTGGTGTCACGCCGGCTATCGATATCGGTGGCACCACGGCGAAGCGCATAACGCACCAGCCCAAGCCGGATTCGGCACACAGTCTCTCGCACTCTAATTTATGCTGGGTATAGTTATCGGTCGCCTGCACCGGATCGGTTGCTTTCCTGGGTGGTTCCAGGTGCTGGGTATTGCCGAAGACGGTGAACGAGGAGGAGAATATTATCTTCGCTTTAGGCGAGACCTTCCTCATAGCTTCGATGAGCCTCTGCGTTCCGCCTACATTGATATCCCGTGCCATTTCGGGTTTGGTATCGGTCAGCGGGGGTAGAAGAAAGGCGAGGTGGATGGCTACGTCGATATCTTTCACCGCGGCGGCTAAGTCATCGCTTTTTCTAATGTCGCCCCAGAATATTTCAACTTTGTTGCCCAATTTGGCGGCCTTTTTCTCGTTGGCCTTGGTTCTGACATCGAAGCATCTCGCCTGATGACCTTGCTCGAGCAGCTTTATAGTTGCATTACTTCCCAGATTGCCTAGCGCTCCGGTGATTAGCACTTTCATCTTCGCCTCCTTTATCGTCTCATAGATAGGATTCGAATATTATGCAGTTGATTTCCGCGACTTGTAGTATGGAGATTTGCTCAATACGAATTTGCTGATGAGCGGTTTGAGCATTTTGGACATCTGATATTTGTATCCCAGCGCCGACGGCATTTCTTCGATATATTTTTCGAAGGGATATCTCTGGTATTTCAATAGGCGCTGGCTTTCCTCGGTATCCATCCAGTCGGTGTAATAGGGTTTTATGCCGAAGGCTTCTTCGGGAAACATCCCGAGCCCGGCGCCCTCCATCAATCTAGCCAGATAGGTTTTATAATAAAGCTGTCCTGAAGGGCCTCCTCCTATGTTAAGTATCCTGCCGAACACTTCGCTACAGCTTACCGCATTGGTTACTGCCAGCCCTACATCCCTGGGGTGTACAAACTCAATGCGGGTATCGAGCGGAATATCGAACATTATCGGGTCAATCTGGCCAAGTAGCGGCACAGCCCCGAATCGGAGGATGGCCCACTGTAGGCCGGATTCCTGCACCATCTTTTCGCATTCTACCTTGTGGTGCGTATAGTCATCGATGGGGTTCACCGGATCCGTAGTCCTGCGCGGCGGCTCTTTATCTGCTGTTGGCCCGTAAACGCTTATCGACGATGAGAATATGATTTTCGGTGGTGTGGGAAGTGCCTTGATTGCGTTCAACAGGTTCCTGGTTCCGCCCACATTGATCTCTTTGGCCCATGATGGGTTCTTCTCGCACGCGGGGGGAATAATGAACGCCAGGTGAACTACTACGTCCTTATCTTTTACTGCTTTATTAACATCCTCTGGTCGTCGCAGGTCACCCCATATGATAGTCATTTTGTCCTGATATCTCCTGGATGTTTTTGCATTCGCTCTAGTCTTGATATCAAAACAGGTGACCTGGTGACCCTGGTCGATGAGAGATTCCAGTGTATTTGAACCAACGTTGCCGAATGCGCCGGTCAGCAATACCTTCATGACTTTACCCTTTCTGTTGCTTCTCCAGAAACGCTTTGTAGAAGGGCGACTGGTCCAGCATTTCCTTTCTTATCTTTTCCCGCTGCGCTACTAGCTCTTCCTTCCGCGGTCCCAAGAAGGTTATCCTGTCCTTAATCCAGTCATCTAGAGTGTGCTGCTGATATTTGAGAAGAGCCTGGCTTTCTGTAGTGTCGATCCAGTCCGGGGTAGCGGGGAGGTTGCCGAAGGCCTCCTCGGGAAACTTGCCGATGCCTATGGCTTCCATGGAACGATGTATGTAGTCACGATATCTGATCTGATTTCGAGGGCCGCCGCCAATTAACAGTATCTTGCCCCAAACCTTGTCTGAGCTTGCAGCGTTGGCTACGGCCAAGCCGGCGTCCTTGGTGTGGGTGAACTCCATGCGCGAGTCCAGCGAAATATAGAACGCCATCGGGTTGGGCTTGAACTCCAGGGAGGTGACGGCAGCGAAGCGCAGGATGCACCAAGTGAGCCCGGATTCTTGAATCATCTTTTCGCATTCTACTTTGTGTTTGGTGTAGTTGTTTGTCGGGTTGATGGGGTCCGTTGCTCTGCGCGGTGGTTCTTTATCCTGTGTATACCCGAATATAGTTGTCGACGAAGCGAATATCAGCTTGGGGGAGGGCGACAGCTTTTTCATCTCGTCGATGACGTTCTTCGTCCCGCCGACGTTTATCTCTTTAGCCCAGTCGGGTTTTATTTCGCTGTCGATGGGGATGATAGCTGCGAGATGAACAACGACATCTTGACCTTTGACTGCAGCAGCCACATCACTGGGGTTGCGAATGTCTCCCCAGCACATGTCTATTTTACCTTTAAAGCTGTCGGCAGCAGCTTCATTTGCTTCCGTCTTGATATCGAAACATCGCACTTTGTGACGTTGTTTCAAGAGGCTTTTCACTGTGTTGGTGCCGATATTGCCGAATGCGCCAGTAACCAGTACTTTCATTTGGCTCTCCTATCTCTTCCATATCTAATCTTTGCATAAAGGAGGGTACAGCTTAGGGCAGCTGCCATCGCGTTCCAGATTATTATAGGGGGATCTTTTTTCATAATGCCGTATGTCAGCCAGAGTAGGATACCGATGAGAAACATCATATTGAAGATCAGGCTAATGTCATGCGCACTTTTCGTTTTATATATCCTAATGATCTGTGGGATAAAACTGAAAGTTGTCAGTGCTCCCGCAAAATAACCAAACCAGTCCAAGGCGGCTCCTATTTCTCTTATTTGGGTGGCCTAATTATAGCACTAAGAAATGGTTATTTCCTGTCTGATCACCTCATCTATAAAGAACAAGCCCGCCACATGATTTTGCCATTACGTTCAAGGGCGGGCCTGCACAAATTCAATGCTGAGTTCTATTGCATATACGTCTTGGTGAATTTCTCCATCTCTTTAGTCGGTTTCCACCATTTCTTCGCTCCAAGGTCCTCTGCAACCCTGTTGGCTGCCAGATATCCCGAGCCTCCCAGTACCAGGCCGCCCGGGTAGGATGATACGCCGCCGACATACAGACCTTTTATAGGTGTGCGATGGTTGGAGCAGTCCAGGTTCGGCCTGTTTGCAGCCAGCTGCGTCGGTCTGTAGTCGCCGTGCTTTATCGAGCCTCGCTTCATGTTCGGGAAGCGTATCTCGATGTCGATCGGCGTCTCCGCAAGCTCGTTTATGATCTTGTCCTTTGTGAAGTTGGGGGCCACCTTTTGCCACTTCTTTAGCACGGCCTCTTTGATCTCCGGGCCGCGTTTGTCCCAGTTGGACTTGTTGCCGTCCAGGTCATAGGGCACATGCATCTGGAAGAATGAAACCTCGCCGCCCCACGGGGCGCGGACCAGATGCGGATCCCAGAAGCTTTCGCATGTGGCATGGCCGCCCATGAGTTTAGTATCCAGTTTGCCGCTGATGACAGTTTTGAAATGCGCTAGGAGTTGATCCATGCTCTCGAAGCCGAAGATTGTCAGGAACGACTCGCTGGCCCATGGCTCCTCGGCCTTGTAAACTGGCTGTTCCTTTGTTGCCAGATGCAGGGTATAGAAGCTCCATTTGTCGTAGACCCAACCCTCCACAGATTCCTTCAGCGTTCCCGGAAGGCTCTTGGGATCGAGCATCTTTAGGAATGTTGTCTGCGGGTCTAGGGTGGATATGACGGCCTTGGCCTTTATCGTGCGGCCCTCCAGTGTTTCCACACCTACGGCCTTGCCGCCCTCCATGATTATCTTGGTTACTTCGCACCTATCCAGTATGGTGCCGCCAGCCTTGACGATTTCACGTCCCATCGCGCCGGCGAACTTATGCGAGCCGCCGAAGCAGTAGCATTTATTCATGCCTCGGCACAAGAGTAGCGGTACGAACAGGCCGGTGCCGGTTTCGTTAGGATCGATGCCCCACATGCATGATATGTACAGCAGGAAGGCGCGGATCCTGTCGTTTTCGAAGGTGCTGGTGATGATCTCCAGCGGGCTCATCTCGGCTATCTCCGAGAGTTTCTTGCCGATCTCGGTCTTCTCCATCATCATCACCAGGTCCATGGCGGGCATGGCTGGTATATATGTCATAGGTGCGATGAGCTCATCGACCATGCGACGATAGTCGCGCATGACGATGCCGAACTTCTCTGCATCTTTGTGGGAGTAGCGCATGAAGGAATCGCGCGTGTCCTCGATCATGCGTGTGAGCAATAGGGATTGGCCGTCTTCGAAGACCATGGAGGCCTGCATATTCGGTTTCACCCAGGACAGGCCGTGCACGTCCAGGTCAAAGTCCTTGATCACGGGCATGTAATCAACCATCATGTGGTAGATCACATGGTCGTTTGAGTAGTAGCATGGCCATAGTATCTCATCTGTGGACAGCCCGCCGCCGATCTCGTAGCGTCGCTCGATGACGACTACTTTTAATCCTGCCTTGGCAAGATAAGCGGCTGTCATGAGTCCGTTGGGGCCACCGCCGATGATGATCACATCGTAATTGCTCTCGAAAGGATATTCAGGCAACGTGTCGCCGAGTAACAACTGGTGGTCAAATTTCTTGTTTTCCATTGTGCCTCCTTCTATTCTCCGCCTATCTTTACCTACTTCGGGATCCTTCCCTGTCTTGGCACCGCCGATATCTTGCCCTTCTCTGGGATATAGTACGGTGCCGGGTACCACCAGTCGCCGGGCTCGGCGATTCCGTCCTCGATGAGCATATGCATCAGGTTGTAGCCGCAAGCCATAAGGCAAAGACCGCCGGGGTGTGCGGCCGACTGATGTACCAAATATAGTGCATCGATGCCGGGAACGCGGTAGCGCGCCAGCTCTGGCAGGGGGCGTTCGTTCCACCACTGGTCGCGGCAGTGTCGTGCGCCGTACCAGCAGCCGCCAATCATTCCGGTATTACGGAACTCCTGCTCCCACGGTGTCAACACCAAGTGTTCCACCAGGTCGTCTTCCAAGTTCTCCACTACGCAGCTGAAGGCATCGCGGAAATACTTCTTCAGTTTTTCATTGACATGGTTAGGGTCATTTTCGTCGTTCATTCCATCTGGCCCATCGGTATGATACTCAGGTGGCGGGACATAGAACTCGATGGAGCTCTCCACAAAGAGACCCGGCCTGGAGCACTGGTTATGGTAAACGGGGTCCATAATCTTATTGCTGCCAGCCCAGAGCCATATGATCTCGTTATAGGGAACAGTAGGATTGCCCTGCTTGCCCAAGCAGTCCGCAACGTGGTTATAGTACATATCGCGGGAATCCATGGGATACGTTACGCCCGTCTGCTCTGCTTCCTTGTATTTCGCTCTATAGCGGAGCTTCTTCTTGGTTATGAAATAGTTGCAGTAGATTGGGCCGCCCTTGATATTAATATCGTTAACCCTTTGCGATAGACCGGGGTCAACATTATCCGGCCCGATGAGTTCGTTGAATGTATGTTTTATCTCGGCAGCGCTGATAACTGCTTTTGTAGCCCATATCGTCTTACATTTCTGGGCGGCGTCCTCTCTGAGGTGCACGCCGACGGCGCGGCCGTCCTTAATAATTATCTGATCCACAGGACAGCAGGTGCGGAATACCGCTCCATGCGCCACGGCACAGCGGAACAGCGCATGATAGTATCCGTGCATACAGCCCATTGGGACAACGCCCGTGGTATAAAGAACGGAGGCGACCATGCTCTCGAAGGCGGGAATGGCCATTCCCTCCATGTGGCCAGCTGCTCCAGACATCCATGCTATGTATGCCTGAAATACTTTAAAGGGCTCAGTTTCCATCCACTGATCCATCAGGTCGAACTCAGTCCATTCCAACAAATCAGGTGTGTATACCTGTGGTATGTGCTTCTTGTAGACCTGCATAAAGGGGACGGTCTCCGGGGTCATCTCAACATATGATGGGTGGGGTGGCGTCCAGAAGGTGGCTCGAAGCAGCTCCCTCATACATCCATTGAGGGCGCCTGACAATAACAGCCAGCCTTCCATATCCTTTTTTGTGGACTGGTGGACTCCGTACGTGCACAATAATCCCAAGAACTTCCCACTTGCGAAGTCTCCACCGCTAAGCTTTTGGGCTGACCAGTCAAATCTTGCTCCGTATTTCCATAATTCCAGCTGTTCCCATCCCGGGGCTGCACCTCCATATAAAGCGACGGGGTGCGGACTGATGTTAACGCCAGCTCTAACATCTGTGTCTTCCTGTGCGCCGCCGCACTCAGGCCTTTCTTCAAGGACGCAGACGCTAAGGCCGCTTTTTGCGAGATAAGCCGCAATGGTAGTGCCGTTGTGTCCGGCACCTACAATGACAATGTCATACCTTTCTTCCGTGGTCATGGAACCTCCTTTCTTGGGGATGGTATCAATGTAATATAGCTGTAATCGGGCAGTCAAGAAAAACTAATCGTTAGTATATTTCTAAAGTGGTTGGTGAAATGAATTACCTGTAGTCCTAACAAACATAATATTACTTAAAATTCAATATTTGACCTATTGCCAGAGCCTATATTCTGAGTTAATATAATTTATTGTTGTGGTTGTTGGCGAATGATTATTCGTGGTAATGAGCTAGATTGTGGATTTTATTGTGTTCAATTATAGATATTATAGAATCATTACAGTATATACTTGTTATATTTATATTATTATCTGTGCAGTTACTATCTTTATGATGGAATTTAGATATATTCCTTTTCAACCATGTCTAGCCATGTCCGATATGGAAACTCAACCTCTGCTTTGTAAGCTGGTATAGTGTTGCCGAGGCCTATATTTGGACGAAGGAAATTGTAGTAGACTAACCAACTGTTTATGATAAGAGTAGCATTCTTCGTTTTCTTTATGCCTTTGAGTGTCTTACTCCTAACTCTGAATGGCATGTAAAATCTGTCTATATAATTTGCTTGAGGATGTACAGTGGATCCCGTCGCCTGCACGTGCATCGTATCGGAACCGAAGGCCATATCTATACCATCAGTATAGGTGCGCAGCTTGTCTGTAATGATTAATCCCGGCACTTCGCCGCTCCTCTCCTTAGCTGTCTCTAGAACTGCCTTTACATCCCCCGCTGTCCGAGTGAGGGTCAGATGCGATGCCAAGAGGAATCTGCTCCAGCTGTCCATAACATCCCATATCCAAGCGGTTTGTCCTTCAATCCTTATCGCCGTTTCATTGGTCACCCAGAACGGTCCGTGGCCTAGGCTTTGGCTACTTTTCTTAATCTTCCTCGTCGAGTATATCCTATCTGCCTCTACGGCCATCTTCGAATATTTCAGTATCCATTCGTAGATGGTTGAGTTGGAGCTCGTGTTACTGAATGTTTGAAAAAGGTTTCTGCGGATTGCATTCAGTGACATGCCTTCGTAGAACATTCCTAAAGCCGAGGCTATTTGTACTGAGGGTGTCCTCATATGGGGTGGGGAATCATTATACGCGAACTTACGCTGGCAGTCTTTGCAGTAACGGCGCTGGATATTATGATAACTCCCGTATTTGACAGTTCTATTTGAACTGCAGTACTTGCATCTGATACCAGTGATTAAGTTAACCGGGGCGTTGCTGCTACTTGATTTTGGCATAGATTTACTCGGTTTGTATGAGTGCCACGTGAGTAGAAGGATAATCCAATTCTTGGTTTGTGTCAACCACTGGCGAAAAGGATGGGATTTATTCATTATTTGCGTATGATTTGGTAAACCATTGACATCTGTTTCCAGGTCGGGTTACAATCCGCCCAACGATTAGCGACTTTTCAGGAATTGCAGGATTCTTGTATAGGTATTATAATATCCGTCTTGGGTAAATTGAGCTCAGGAGACTAAAGAGTGGCGTTCACTAAGTTTCTCGTGCCTGTTGTGGGAGCGAAGGTTGATGATGAAACAGTAAGGCTTGCCTGTACCATAGCTCAGGCGACAAAGGGCAAAGTCTACATTATCTATGTGATAGAAGTTGCTCGTACCCTCCCTCTGGATGCGGAGCTAGAGGCAGACAATAAGAGAGCAGAGGAATTGCTAGCGAGGGCAGAGAAGATCGCTGATACTATAGGCTGTCAGGTAGAGACTGAGATACTTCAGGCTCGAGAGACTGGTCCTGCTATAGTAGATGAGGCTATAGAACGTGGCGTCGATGTGATAATAATGGGATTGAGATACGAGAAACGCTTTGGCGATTTTGATATGGGAACCGTTGTACCTTATATACTACGTAATGCGCCATGTCGTGTATTGGTATGGCGGGAACAAATAGGTGAGGGTAGCTCGTGAAAATAGTGATAATGGGCTGTGGCAGAGTCGGAGGCATGCTTGCAGGTATGCTCGATGAGTCGGGGCATCAGGTAACAGTCATCGATATAGATTCATGGAGTTTTCGTTGGCTTCCTCGTTCTTTCGGGGGTAAGGCACTGGTAGGTGACGGCACTGATGTTGAAACACTAAGGATGGCTGGTATAGAAGAGGCGGATGTATTTGTTTCTACAACCCAAGGTGACAATCGCAATGTCATGGCAGCTCAAGCTGCGAAGCACATATTCAATGTACATAAAGTTGTTTGTCGCATATATGATCCGTTACGCGAGGAATTATATCGGTCGATGGGTTTGGAGACAATGAGCCCGACCAAGCTGGGTGCGAATGCGCTTATGAATATAATCCTCGGTAAAGGGGGTTAGATGTATATCATTGTAGTTGGTGGTGGTAAGGTCGGTTACTTTCTTTCGCTTGCTCTCTTAAGCGAGGGACATGAAATATTGATCATTGAGAAAGAGGCAGATAAGTGTAAGGTTATCGCTGAGGAGCTTGGTAGCGTAGTGATGCGTGGTGATGGATGCGAAGTTCGTACTCTTGAAGATGCGGGAGCGAATAGAGCTGATCTTATGGTGGCGGTTACGCACAGGGATGAGGTTAATCTTGTGGCTTGTCAAGTAGCTAAACACAGATTTGGGGTCAAGCGTACAATCGCCAGAATCAGCAATCCCAAGAATGAAGCCCTTTTTAAGATGCTCGGCATTGATGTCACCGTGAGCAGTACCAATTTGATACTTGAACACATAGAGGAAAAACTACCCACTCACTCAATGTCCCATCTGTTAACATTGGAGGATGGCGATCTGGAGATTGTCGAGGTCAACGTAAAGCCTGATTCTGCCGTTGTAGGCAAAAGAGTCAGCGATATTGTTCTACCAGTGAACAGCCTCATTTGTTTGATTATTAATTCCGCCAGGGGCGCTCAAGTCCCCACAGGCTCTTCAGTAATAGAGGCTGGGGATCATATAATAGCTGTAGCACAACCTGAGCAGGAGATGGAGTTGAGAACTGCATTAACAGGATAGAATATGGTTAAGAAGATCGCATTTCTAGGGCCGCCGGGTACTTTCTCTGAAGAGGCGGCTCTTGTTTATAGCAAGGCTGCGCGTCTGGTGCCTTTTCCCAGCATTCGGGCTGTGGCTAACGCTGTCGCTCTATCGGTTTCCAATGTGGATGAGGGGATAGTCCCTATAGAAAACAGCATCGAAGGAGCTGTGCCCGATACCCTTGATCTATTAATTCACGAATCCGGTGTGATGATAAGAAGTGAATTAGTGTTGTCGATCCGACACAATCTTGTGGCAAAACCCGGTATAAATATTAACGATGTTAGAGTATTGTATTCGATTCCACAGGCTCTGGGACAGTGCCGAGATTTTGTAGCCCTTCATTTCCCAAAAGTTGCAGTGGTAGCAGCCCTCTCTACTGCAGCGGCGGTGGAGGAAATGATGGCCTCGCCCCAACCGTCGGCGGCAATCGGTACGGCCCGCGCCGCTGAGATATATGGTGCGGCTGTTCTAGCCAGCGGCATCCAGGACAAGGCCAGCAACGAGACACGTTTTGTTATCCTTGCTAAAGAGGATCATATACCCACTGGCCATGATAAGACATCGCTCTGTTTCGCATTCTCAGACGATCGTCCCGGTGTCTTGGTTGATGTTATGCAGGTATTTTCACAGAGAGGCATAAATCTGACCAAGGTCGAGTCTCGGCCTTCCAAGGAGATTCTGGGGAGATATATATTTCTAATTGACCTTGAGGGACATCGCAAAGACACTGTTGTTGAGAAGGCGCTTGCTGAAGTCCGCAATAAAACATCGATGCTCAAGATATTCGGTTCCTATCCTAGGGTTAATAAGTAAAGGGAATCATTTATCGCTATCTATTTTTCCGTGTAAAAAGTCCTGGAGTTTCCTTATTCGATAGTGATTGTCGACCCGGTATTATTTAAGAAGAAAGCCTCTCCAAGTTGCTGTGCCAGAAGCATTGAGGCTTTCATACCGGTGCAGTGCGATACACCTACACGATGTACACCCATTTCTTGGAGGGCGGCTGCGGTCATCAACGTGCGCTCTTCACTGGCCTGCAAGAGATGGGTTCCTCCGATCACGGCGTTGATCGCTTCCACTCCTGTTATTTTTTGCGCATAACGTAAGGTATTTATCATACCGCGATGGGCGCAGCCGAGTATTACCACAAGTCCCATATCCATTTTGATGATAAGGGCCTGGTCATCGGTAAAGGTATCTGGGGTATTCCCGCTGTCGGTTTTAATGAAGAACATGGGCTCTACTGACTCGTATTCTGTAACCATCGGTATCTCGCCGGTACTTACGATGTTATCTGTGATCCAGACCGGCTCCTTGCTCAGCTTGAACGAGGCCCCGGCCGATTCAAGCTCCTTGCGGTTGTAGGGAATGCCGATGTAGCGTCCCGTTCCACCGGTACCGGCATGTTTACCGGCGAAAACATCGGGATGAGCGATGACCTCGATCTTCCTGCCCGATTGAAGGAGTACGCCTTTCAAACCTCCGGTATGATCGAAATGGCCGTGGCTCAGGACGATTTTCTGAATCGAGGATAGGTCGACCCCAAGCGGCCTGACGTTATGCGGCACGGTAGAGGAGGCTCCGGTATCGAAGAGGATGTTCACCCCTTTCGTTTCCACGAGGATACTGAGGCCCCATTCCGCCAGCACACCGGGCATCCCGGCGGTATTTTCAGTGAGAGTGATGATTCTTATGGACACAAGAGTCTCCTTGTATGATGTCGTAAGAAGGCTAGGTCGGTACTATTTCCCAAGTCGACCACCTTGGCTGTGAAGGTTTGGTTGTGCCGAGCGCCTGATTCAGTTTTTTATGTCCACTGCCAGGCTGTCCTGTTCCCCGAGGTCTTCTGCTGCTTGATCAGGCCCTTCTTCGCCAGGTCTCCGAGCTCCTGCTCAGCGACTTTTAAAGGCGTATCCGTCTTAGCTGATATCCTCTGTGCCAGGTCGGATAGCGCATTAGAACCGTTCTTAGTATGTCCCAATTGCTCGATCAGATCGTTTTTAAGTACTTTCCAGATAAAGTCGACGCTGACCTTGCGATGCATGTGCTCAATACATTCCGGGTCTCCCTTTGCGGCCCTTTTTCGTATATCGTCTATTGCATATGAAATGGCCCTGTCATATTCATTGCTGAACTCTATGACTTGAGCCGGGCTCATGTGCTCGGTGCACGTTATCGGTTTATTCGCATCGTATTTGGCAAAATCGCGCGAGAGGATACGGAGACCGTAGTCCTTGGGGTTCTCATAAAGCTCTGTCCCCGGCAGCGGAGACAGGATGTGGAAGCCGTATTTGGCCCCGTATCGATCGTCCAGTTCCTTGGCGAAGTCCATCGATTGGCGTGCGGTCTCGGGTGATTCCCCGGGCAGGCCAAAGATAAATGAATTAAACACCTTTATACCTGCCTCTGTGGCGATGGCGGTGCCCTTCCTGATGGTGTCCGGGGTCGTTCCCTTCCTTATCGTCTTTAATATCTCAGGATTACCTGATTCGGCGCCGAAGAGCAGCCATTCGCAGCCGGCCTCGCGCATCCGGCTCAGCAGGGGAACGTTCACCGTGTCGGCCCTGGCGAAGACATTCCATGTGATCTTGATATTGCGTTTCAGTATGCCGTCGCATATAGCCCTGGCATGGCGCTCGTTTAGCGTGAACGTATCATCAACGATATTTATTTTCTTGAAGCCGTATACTTTATTTATTTGTTCTATCTCGTCGACGACTAGCTCAGGGTTGCGGAAGCGGACGCGGCGCCCGAACAGTCGCGGCCCTGAACAGAAGATGCATTTGAACGGACAGCCCCTGCTGGTGATGACGGTGCACGGGGCATCTATAGACTTGTATTTTGAAAGCGGCAGCATGTTCCTGGCGGGGAAGGGCAGTTCATTCAGGTCTTCCATGAGCGGGCGCGCTTCGGTCTTTACCACCGAGCCGTTGCTGCGGAACGCTATACCCGGCACCTGATGGTAGTCTTTGCCCTTCTCTAGCGCCCTTACCAGTTCGATCAGCGTTCGCTCACCCTCGCCGGTGACTATCAGGTCTATCCACGGTGCTTTGAGCAGGGTTTCCTTGAGTGCGAATGTGGCATGGGGTCCGCCGAGCATCGTCACAATGTCCGGATCGTAGTTCTTTACAACCCGCATGATTCTGGATGCGATGGGATAGTTGAGCGTTACACAGGTAGCGCCGACAATGTCCGGCTTGAACTGTTCCAGTTCACGCCGCAATTTCTCCGGCGTATATTTTGTGATCAGATGATCCATGATCTGGACTTCGATCCCTTCCTTTTGCAGGGCGGCGGCAAGGTAAGCCAGCGATAGGGGAGGGATGGGATTCTCTTCCAGGGGATACGGGGTGCTCAGCAACAGGACACGCATATTCTTGCCTCGATTATTCATTTTTTAGCGCATCTATTATATCTTAAGTCGTGGTTTTAGCCAAACATCGTTCGGACGTGGATATAAGCGATGCGGGGAATATTATATTGAGATTAAGCTACAGGCCCTTGCCGGCGATATATCTTATCAGATCGGCGACGCGGCAGCTGTAGCCCCACTCGTTGTCGTACCAGGCCACGACCTTTACCATATTTTCGGCGATGACCATTGTCGATAGTGCGTCGACTATGGAGCTGGCAGGATTACCCTTGAAGTCGATGCTTACCAACGGCTCTTCGCAATATACCATGATGCTCTTGAGCGGGCCAGCGGCTGCCTTTTTCAATGCTGCGTTAACATCTTCCGCCTTAACCTTTTTCTGCAGGTCGGCTACGAAGTCGACGACGGAAACAGTGGTGGTCGGAACGCGGTAGGCCATACCGTGCAACTTACCCTTCAGCTCGGGTATAACTGTGGTTACAGCCTTGGCCGCGCCTGTGGTGGTCGGTATGATGCTCAGCCCCGCGGTGCGCGCCCTTCTCAGATCCTTGTGGACCTGGTCCAGTATGCGCTGGTCATTTGTATACGCGTGGATGGTGGACATCAGTCCCTTCTCTATGCCGAAAGTTTCATGAAGCACCTTGACGATGGGCGCGATGCAGTTGGTGGTGCAGGAGGCGTTGGAAAGAATCTTGTGTTTGGCCGGGTCGTATTTGCCTTCGTTAACACCCATGACTATCGTTATGTCTTCCTCTTTCGCGGGAGCGGTGATGATTACCTTCTTGGCTCCGCCTGTGAGGTGGGCCGCCGCCTTGGGGCCGTCTGTGAATAGGCCGGTGGACTCTACGACGATTTCGGCTCCGTATTTAGCCCAGGCTATCTTGGAGGGATCTTTCTCGGAGATCACCCTCACCGCCTTGCCGTCGATGACGATAGAGTCTTCTTTTGCTTCCACAGTGCCTTTATAAATCCCGTAGTTGGAGTCGTATTTAAAAAGATGAGCGTTGGTCTTTGTGTCGGTGAGATCGTTCAGGGCAACCACATCCAGAGATCCAGCATGGTTTTCAATAACCGCCTTCAGCACTTGCCTGCCGACCCTTCCGAACCCGTTGATTCCTATCTTTGTTACCATGACACCCTCCTTTGATTTATCGATTCTGTACCGGGCGATGCCGGTTAATCAATAACTAATCAACCCCTTAGCCCCCACTCTTGGGGGAAGTTTTGTAGGGGCAGGGCTTGGCCTGCCCAAGGCGCTGCAAGCAGCACCCCTACGGGCCACCCCCAGTTCCTCCGGCAGGAGCCCATCTCCTGCGCCTCTGTTTCTTCGTCATTCCGGCGAAAGCCGGAATCCATAGGTGCTAAGCCTTGCTGTGACTGTGTCTGTGGCTCTTATCCTTTTGACGTTTGACTACGTCTAAGAATGCCTCAAGTCTGGTCTTCATATGCTGTGTCAGATTGTAGTCCGTATTGCCTTCAACAGTCAACATTGGCAATCCGATATATTTGCGCAAGACGATGTCGCCGATGCCGCGGTGGCAGAAAGCCTGGACGTAGTGTATGACCCCGTCCACGCGCCTTCTTTCGAGTTCGGACAGGATATCGTTTATTCTCTCCGACAGCGTGTAAGGGTATGTGTATCCGGTGTATTGCTCGGCCAGCGAGTTGCAGCGGTGCGGCATGGCGAACTGGCGCTGGATCTCGTTGAAGACGACGCGCGCGCCGCTCCGTTCCAGGAAGCGATAGAGGTCCCTGCCGAAGACGGACGGCACGCCGACGTAGGCCAGGCGTAGCATATCGTCGCCGTACGGTTTCCTTGTACGACACTCGACCAGCAGTCGATTCAGTCCTTTCTCATATTGGGTGACGTCGCCCAGGAAATCGGATGCGGACACGTGCCAGTAGTGGTTCTCGAAGCCGCTTACAGTATCGTTTTTCCATGTCAGCTCGTCGAGCTCCCTTACCAGCGAGCGCGGCCGCTCGATCTCCGATCGCACTTTTTCCGCACGGTCGACCGTGGTGCCGAGCGTCTTTGCCAGCGATTCGAGACAGGCCTGCATGTGCAGCAGGTTCGGGCTGTCCGGGTAGGCGAACGGAATCGCATTTATCCCCTTGAGCTTCAGCACTTCCATGAGCATCTGGGTATTGGAGCAGTCGCCGTTGGTGACGCAGATCACGGAGTCGATGTCTCGCTCCATAACTGTGCCGTAGATCCCTTTGATCCAGGTGCAGCAGTTGATGGGGAAGCCGGCGCGCTCAGCTCTGGTTACAAGGAGCTCCGGTTCGGCGTCGGATATGAAGATATTATTCAGGTCTATAGGCCGACAGCCCGCGGCCAGCAGGACCTCTATCGGGACCGTGGTGGTTATGCCGATGGTTTTCATTCGAGCGATAGTCTCTAAGATGATGTTCCAACTGGATCTTGCGTCAGTTTTGCCAGAGCGACTAGAAGAGTTCCAAAACGTTTAGCCCAGTCATCACTCATTAAAGAATAGTATGGTTTTGATGAAATAGCTAAAGCGAATGTTGCATTACCAATGAGTGAGCTGGAGAGTATTTTTAAAGCCCTTTCATTTTGGTGTCCACCGAAAGCAAAGACCTTTACTTCATCTAGTGATGTGTCATATGAATGCAACGACATTGTCTTGAAATTCATATGGGTATATCCGCTGAGGCTGCTATAAGTCTCTTTCCAAATATTTTCTTCAACGAACTCTTTGCGGATATCTCTATCTGGGATTTCTTTTCCAGATAGCCATTTTGTTGCGAAGCTTGGCTTTATTGTGAATAAATGCATTCGGGAACTGCACTCGTAAGAACTGCGTAAGAGAGGAAACATTTGAGCATAATAGCCTTCAATCAATAGTCTATAAGCTGCTCTCAAATCATTAAACGCTCTTGCCATTAAGGTAAAGTGTGCAATTTGGGCATCAGAATCGTGGACCACCCCACCGGCAATAGTGATGCATTCGACAAACAATCCCATAGTGTCGTCAAATAAAGAAAGCTTGTTGTTCATTTTCTCGCGAGTCCATTGCACATTAACCATATCTTGCGCATCCAGTTGTAGGTTAACGTTCTTGCCCGTTAATTCCGAGATATTCTTTGCCTTCGCTATCGTTTCGTTATCTTCTCTATTCACTGAGTCCATTCATTTTCCCAGATTATATAGTGCGCTCATGCCGGGGTAACGGGCATGCTCTCCCAGCTCGTGCTCTATCTCCAGCAGCCGGTTATACTTGACCGACCGTTCGCTGCGACACGGGGCGCCTGCCTTAATCTGCCCCGTCTTCTTGGCCACGGCCAGATCGGCGATGAAGGTGCTGGCTGTGTCGCCGGAGCGGTGGCTGATAACAGCCGTCCACTTTGTATTCTGAGCCGTGTCGATAACTTTGAGGGTCTCCGTCAGTGTGCCCACCTGGTTCATCTTTATAACAATGGAGTTGGAGGCCTTCTCCTTGATGCCGCGTTCCAGCAGGTCAAGCTGTGTGGCATAAAGGTCGTCGCCGACGATCTGTACCCGGCCTCCGAGTTTACTCGCCAGCATCTTCCATCCCTCCCAGTCGTCTGGCGCCATCCCATCTTCGATGCTGATAATCGGATATTCTCTGCTCAACCGTGCGTAGTATTCCACCATCTCGGTGCTGGTGAAGGAAACCCCTTCCTTGGGCAATGTGTATTTGCCGTTTTTATAAAGGTCGACGCTCCTCGCGTCTATGGCGATGAAACAGTCTTTACCCGGTTTGTATCCTGCGGCTTCGATGGCATCGACAATGAACTGGAACGCCTCCGGATTCGACTTAAGGGTAGGGACGAAGCCGCCCTCGTCGCCGACGCCTGTGTTGAGTTTCTTGCCCATGAGAAGTTTTCCCAGCTTCTGATATATCTCGGCGCACATCCTGATGGCTGAGCTGAATGTGGATGCGCCCAGCGGCATGATCATGATCTCCTGCAGATCCATGGAATCGATGGCGTGTCTTCCCCCATCTATCATGTTCATTATCGGTACCGGCAGGGTACTCGCATCCTCTCCGCCTATATAACGATAGAGGGGCATCTTGTGGAAATTGGCTGCGGCATCGGCAAGAGCCAGAGAGACGCCAAGTAGAGTGTTGGCTCCGAGTTTGGATTTTCTCGGCGTTCCATCCAGCGCTTTCAAGCGTTGGTCTACCGCCTCTTGGTCACGTAAGGGCATACCGATGAGCGCAGGCTCGATGCACTCCTCTATATTTTCGATCGCTTTTAGCACACCCAGTCCGCCGAACCGATTCTTATCGCCATCGCGCAGCTCGATAGCTTCGTGGATGCCGGTCGGGGCTCCCGAAGGTACCGAGGCATGGCCGATGGTATCGTCGGTGAGTCTTGCCTGTACCCATAATGTCGGATATCCGAGAGAGTTCAGTATTTCCCTGGCAATGAGTGCTTCTATGGAGGCCATTTTCCCCTCCTTATCCGATGTTTTCTATGGCTTTATCCACGGCGTCCGATGCATCTTTGGCAATAATGATCGATTCGTCTTTGGCTTTACTGGTCGCTAGTACCCATGTGCCGAGACCTATGACCGGTATCTTGTCCTGTAGAGCATAAGCTATCTCGGACAGGGTTCCATACCTACCGCCTATGGCGATCACAGCCTGGCCGGACCTTGCTACGATCGAATTTCTCGCGTATCCGATGCCGGTAAGTATCGGAATAGAGACATACTGGTTGGCATCGTTGCGATTGTTACCGGGCAGGATACCGACGGTAAGCCCGCCTTCAGCCCTAGCGCCGCGGCAGGCTGCTTCCATAATGCCGGTGAGCCCCCCGCAGATGAGGACGGCGCCGCGCCTGGCCAGTTCGCGCCCCACGTCCTCGGCGAGGCGGGCCTCTTTAGCGCTGCATTTGCTGGCGCCTATTACAGAGATGAAAGCTTTTTCTTTCAATTCGTAATCCTTATAGCTGGGTGAAGGCGATTATAGCATTCCTTATGTATTTATGGCAACTTAGGGATTTCACTGCGTCAGTTATACCGGTTCATCGCGGCGTCGATCCCTTCGCTGAGAATGCAATCGATAGCGTCGCATACCTGAAAGATGGCTTTATCGATATTTTGTCTGTCTTCTTGTGAAAAGTTGCCTAGGACGTACTCGACCTCGTCATTAACAGGGCGGCCGATGCCTATGCGGATGCGTATGAAGGCGTCGCTTCCTGTTGAGCTGATGATCGAAGCCAGGCCTTTGTGGCCGCCGGAGCCGCCCTGCGGGCGTATGCGAACCTTGCCCGGCGGCAGGTCCATGTCGTCGCATATGACAATGATGTCGGAGAGGTCCGCTTTGAAGCGGTGCATAAACTGCGATACCGCCTGTCCGCTGAGGTTCATGAAAGTAGTCGGCTTGGCCAGCGCTACAGCTGTGCCGTTTATCTCGCCTGTGCCGAACCTGGCGTGCATGCTGCGGTCGCGCCACCTCCGTTCCTTGATTTGGATTTTATGGCGGCGCGCGAAGTAATCGAGGCACTGGAAGCCTACATTATGCCGGTTCCCGGCATACTCTTTACCCGGATTTCCAAGCCCGATTATGAGTTTCATAGTATAAAAAATCTATGTGAGATTACCCTCCGGCCAGCTTCTTACCCATGATCTTAAGCTCGGCGATCTCCTCCGGAGTGGGTTTGCCCTTGGACATCACGCCCTCTCCGACCTTTTTCAAACCGTAGGCGAAGGCTATGCCATCCAGGACCTCGAGGGATTTTCTCTTGCCCATGCCGCTGCTGGTGAACGTGCAGTACGGCTTGTCCTTTGTCTTCTCGCGACACTGGATGAGGGTTCGATCGAAGAAGTCCTTGAGCGCTCCGGATATATAGCCGAAGGTAGTCTGCGAGCCGAAGGCCACGGCGTCACATGAGATGAGGTCCCTGTCGGTCGTCTCAGCCGCCTTTTTCATAATAACGGTCGCGCCTTTCACCGATTTGGCGCCCTCCGCTAAAGCCTTGGCCATCTCCTCCGTGTTGCCCGTCTGGCTGGAATAAACTATCAATACCTTGGTCATTAAGAATTCTCCTCTCTAAATCTACCTGTATTGTCGATTTAATATTATATCAACCCCCTGTATTCCCCATTCTTGGGGGAGGTGGGGATCGGGGGACACCCCCGATTTCCCCCGGCAGGAGAGAAATCTCCTGCACCTTTTTTCTAGCAGTCAATGTTATGAACGATCTTTTTATTCAATCTCCCGTTGTCCCCGTCGAACTTTGAGATAGGGCGAACACGGGGGGTTCGCCCCTACAGGGGGCAGAACGTTTATTTGATTAATTTGAGAAATTCACCCTCGTCTATTATCTTTACCCCTAGCTTTTGGGCTTTTTCCAGCTTAGAACCGGGGTCGGCGCCGGCCACGACGTATGTCGTTTTCTTGCTTACGCTCGATCCAACTCCGCCGCCCAGCGCCCTGATACGAGCCTCCGCGTCGTTCCTGGCGAGAGAGCCGAGCGTTCCGGTGAGCACGAACTGCTGCCCTTTGAGCGGCAGGTCCTGCTGCTCCTCTGCGCGTTCTGTTAGAGCTACGCCCGCTCGTTTCAACCTCTCGATTATACTACGATTCGAATCGTTTTGGAAAAATGCGACGATGCTCTCGGCGATCTTTGGGCCGATGCCGGCTATCTGCGTCAGGTCGTCGCCCGTCGCCCGGGACAACGCCTCGATGCTGCCGAAGTGGCCGGCCAGGATGTCGGCGATCTCGGCGCCGACATGCCTGATGCCCAGCGCGAAGATGAGCCTGCCGAGGGGTCGTTCTTTGCTCTCGTTTATCGCGTTAAGAAGGTTGGAGGCGCTCTTTTCCTTGATGCCATCCATGGTGAGAAGCTGATCCTCTGTCAGGGAATACAGATCGGCGGCGTCCTTCACCAGGCCTTTATCGATGAGGGCCACTGCGATCTTCTCGCCGATACCCTCTATGTCCATGGCGTTGCGCGATACGAAATGCGCCAGCAGCCGCTGCAGCTGCGCCGGGCAGGACGCGTTGGTGCAGCGGGCTATGGCCTCGTCCTCAGATCTGAAGACCTCGCTGCCGCATACGGGACAGCGTGTCGGTATAGTAAATATCTTTTCCGCGCCGGTGCGCTTGGATGGCACGGGGGCCACGATCTCGGGGATCACCTCCCCGGCGCGCTGTATGATGACCGTATCGCCGATACGCAGGTCCTTGCGCCGTATGTCGTCTTCGTTATGCAGCGTGGCGCGCTTTATCGTCACGCCGCCAACGGATACCGGTTCCAGTATCGCGTACGGATTGAGGCTGCCGGTGCGACCCACATTAATGCCGATATCGAGAAGCTTCGTCGTCGCCTGGATCGCGGGGAACTTGTAAGCCACCGCCCAGCGCGGGTCGTGGCCCACCGCCCCCAACGTTTCCTGCAGCGCGAGCGAATTGACCTTGATGACGACGCCGTCGGCCTCGAAATCGAGCTGCTCGCGCCAGTCGCACCAGCGACGGTAGTAATCGGTTGCCCCTTTGATATCGGCGGACTTGAAGCTGTAGGGGCTGATGCGGAACCCCAGAGATTTAAGGTATTCCATTGTCTCCCAGTGCGTCGCCGGTGTCTTTATGGAGGCGTCATCGATATATCCCAGTGAATAAATATATATATCCAGCGGGCGTCTGGCGGTGATGCGCGGGTCCAACTGGCGCAGCGATCCGGCCGCCGCGTTGCGCGGGTTGGCGAACAGCGGCATGTCCTCCTCGGCGCGCTCACGGTTGAGCTTCTCGAAACCCTTTTTCGAGAGGTAGACCTCGCCGCGCACCTCGAACTTCTTGGGCGCGTGCTTGGGCACAGCCAGCGGGATGCTTTTAATAGTCCTAAGGTTCTGTGTGACATCCTCGCCTTTGAAGCCGTCGCCGCGGGTGGCGCCCCTTACCAGTTTGCCGTCGACGTAGGTCAGCGCCACGGCCAACCCGTCCATCTTGAGCTCGCAGGCGAAGTCCATTATCTGGTTCGGAACTAGATTTGAAATTCTCTTGTGCCAGGCCAAAAGCTCGTCGTCGGAGAATACGTTGGCCAGGCTCAGCAGCGGCCTGGGGTGCTCCACGGTGCCGAACTCGACGAGGGGAGCCGCTCCCACGCGCTGGGTGGGGGACTCGGGGGTGATGAGCTCGGGATACTGCTCCTCCAGCCTGCGCAGCTCGACCATCATCCGGTCGTATTCAGCGTCGGATATCTCCGGGCTATCCAGAGTGTAGTAACGATAACTATGATAGCTGAGCCGCTCCCGCAGCTCAGCTATCTGTTTTTTCGCTATTTCGATGTCTGCCACGAAGGCTCAACTCCGAATATCAGAGCTCCACCAGTTTCATCGTGTAAACCTCGGGCAAAGCCCGAAGTTTCTTGAGAACATCTTCATTAACAGCTTCGTCGACATCTAGTATCAACAATGCGTTGCCTCTCGGTTTCAGTCGGCCCAGGTGCATGGCGCTAATATTGATATCGGCATCGCCGAGTATGGTTCCTACGGAGCCGATGAGGCCGGGGCGGTCTTTGTGATCACTGAACAGGAAGTAACCTTTAGTCGGTATTACATCGACCTGGAAGTCGTTGATCCTGACGAAGCGCGGCTCTCCCTTTACGGATGTCCCTGCGACTGTCAGTGTGCCGCTGCTGGTTTTGAGCTCAAGCGTGATCAGGTTGGTATATGCCTCGCACGCGGGTTCTCTCGTCTCGGATATTTTCAAACCGCGCCGCTGCGCGATCATGTTGGCGTTGACCAGGTTCACACGCTCCTCCACATGGCTTTCGAGCAGTCCGCCGAGGATATAGGCCTTGAGCGCGGAAGCGTCGCAAGTGGCTATCTCGCCTTCGTACTTAATATTAAGCCCTTCCATCTGGCCTTCACCCAGCCGGCTGAGCAGCCGTCCCATCATCTGGCATACGCCCATGAACGGGCCGATGACGGCGCGCACCGCGGGCGGTATGCGCGGGATATTTATCGCGTAGCGCACGGGGTCGCCCTTGAGCGCGGCGATGATCTCCTCCGCTATGTCGGTGGAGGCGCTGATCTGGGCCTCGGTGGTCGATGCGGCCAGGTGCGGCGTGACGATGATCTTCTCGCTCTTGAGCAGCGGATTGTCCGCCGGCGCCGGCTCCTTGGTGAAGACATCGACGGCGGCCCCGGCTATCTTGCCCTCCTGAACCGCTTTGAAGAGCAGCTCCTCGTCGATGATGCCGCCGCGGGCGCAGTTGATTATACGTACGTTGGGCTTCATCTTGGCGATCTCTTTCTCGCCGAGTAGGCCCTTGGTTTTGGGTGTGAGGGGATGTGCAGCGTGATAAAGTCCGATTCCTTGAGAAGCTCGTCGAGGGTGACCATCCTGGCGCCAAGGTTCTTGGCGACTTCTTCAGAGACGAACGGGTCGTAGGCGATGATCTTCATCAGCAGGCCGGCGGCGCGCTTGGCGACCTCGGCGCCCACGTTGCCCAGGCCCACGACACCGAGGGTCTTGTTCCTGATCTCGGTGCCCATGTATTCCTTGCGTTTCCACTCCCCGGCCCTGAGTTTCTGGTTGGCCTGCGGGATGTGGCGCGCCAGGGCCACCATTAAACCTATAGTGTGCTCCGCGGCGGAGATGGTGTTGCCCGTCGGAGCGTTGACCACTAGAACGCCGTTCTTTGTTGCAGCATCCAGGTCGACGTTGTCCACGCCTACGCCGGCGCGTCCGATGACCTGGAGCTTCTTGCCCGCGTCGATGATTTCCGCAGTTACCTTGGTTTCGCTTCTTACGGCGATGGCGTCGTAGTTGCCGATGATGGCCTTGATTTCATCCTTGGTCATGCCTGTTTTGACATCGACCTCGGCGTATGCTTTAAGCGCCTCCACACCCTCTTTGGCGAGGGGATCGGCGACGAGGATCTTAAAATGGTGACTCATATACCCCCCTTAATATTTTTGGAAATATTTATTAGCGGCGATCTGCAGAAGCTCTCCCTGACGATGCTAGCTCGCGGGAGAGCCAATTCCAATTTCCCCGGATGACATCCTTCCTCCTCTAACCCCTCTTTTACGATGAGGCACAGATCGGACAATCACTGCGGTAGCCTTTCGATTGTCGGTATACGGCTACTATTATAGCCGAAAACGACATGGTTAAAAAGATGTGCCGGTGCTGTTTTTCTGTTATGCCGAAACCCTCTTGCCGCTTTTTACAATTATATTTAGCAGCTTACTTTTGGCAATCCGGCATTTTTGCACTTTCTATCCATGATAATAAACAGACCAGATGCAATTAACGCCGTGGCGCTCCCCAAGATAAACGGAGCGCTGACACCGACTTTGTCCCAGAGGATACCTGCAATGAGAGACGCAAAGAATGTGCAGATGCCAATGGCCGTCTGGTACAGACCAAATGCTGTGCCGGACTTCTCCTGCGGCACAAGATTGGAAATATATGCTTTGCCTACTCCTTCAGTGAAAGCCATGTAGATTCCGTAAAGTGGGAATATAAACCATAGCAGGTAGCTTTTTGTTATCACTCCGAAGAGCAGATAAACGATGCTGAACAGGAAAAATCCGCTAATGAGTACCTTCTTAGGCCCGATTCTGTCGCTTACCGCTCCAGCTGGAATAGCAAACATGGCATAAGTCGCATTAAAAGCGACATAGGCAAGTATGGTCGCTGTTACTGACAAGCCCAGATTCTGGGAACGCAGGATTAAAAACGCATCAGAGCTGTTTCCGATAGCAAAAATAATGCTGACTGCCAGAAATATCTTGAAGGAAACATCGAATTCCTTCCAGCTCCCTTTTAGCTTTAGCTTTCTGCCCAGTGGTTCCTTTTTCTTTTCTCTCACAAAGAGCAGTAGCAGGACTACGCCAATAAAGGCCGGGATGAATGATATTAAGAATATAGATTTGAAGTTGTCGCTGTAGGAATGAAGCAGCCATATAGCCAATAGCGGCCCAACTACCGCTCCCAATGTGTCCAGAGCCCTGTGAAAGCCGAATGATTTACCGCGATTGGAACTGGTGGAGCTTTCCGTAATCAAGGCGTCTCTAGCCGAAGTTCTAATTCCTTTGCCGAAACGATCTATAAACCTTCCCAGAAGCACTAACGGCCAGCCGAAACTAAAACCCAGGATAATCTTAGAGATTGAAGATAATGAATAGCCTGCAATGGTATAAGGTTTTCTTTTCTGAAACTTGTCCGAATACCATCCTGAGATCACTTTCAAAATGCTGGCGGTGGATTCTGATATACCTTCTATCAATCCTACGATGGAAGCCGGTGCTCCCAGAATGCTGGTAAGGAATATCGGGACAATGGGATAAATCATTTCAGAGGCCACGTCATTAAAGAAGCTGACCAATCCCAGCACGACGACGTTACGGGAAATACCTGATTTCATTTCTTTGTTACCATGATTTATTAATAATAATGAATTAAACTGATGGTCTGGGTCGAAGTGCTTTCCCGGTGAGCCTGCGGAAAACCTCCACATACCGATCGGTCGTCTGCTTGATTACCTCGTCCGGTAGCATCGGCGCAGGCGGGTTCTTGTCCCATCCGGAATCTGTGAGCCAGTCGCGCACTGGCTGCTTGTCGAAGCTCTTCTGCGAGCGTCCGGATTCATAATCGTCGGCTTCCCAGAAGCGACTGGAGTCTGGAGTGAGCAGCTCATCGATAAGTATCATCTCGCCGTCGACGATGCCGAATTCCATCTTGGTATCGGCTATGATTATGCCTTTGCCCAGCGCGTAGTTGCTGGTATACTCGTATATTTTAAGGCAAGTCTCGATGAGTTGCTTGGCCCTGTCCGCGCCTATAGCGTTCTTTATTTCATTGAAGCTCATAGGCAGGTCGTGTCCCGAATCGGCCTTGGTTGTCGGCGTAAAGATAGGTGTCGGCAGTTTCTCACTCTCTTCAATGTCAGCGGGGAAGTGCTCGCCCGAGATAGTACCTTTCTTCTTGTACTCGGACCAGGCCGAGCCGGATAGGTAACCGCGCACGACGCACTCGATGGGCAGGCGCTCAGCCTTCTTCACCACCATCGACCGCCCTTCCAGATACGATGGGAAGCCGTTTTTGCCGTAGCACGCGTGCTTTCCGTAAGTATCGTTGAGCCAGTCTACATCGTCGATGACCTTGATGACGTGGTTCTTGGTGATGTGCTCTGTCTTGTCGAACCAGAATGCGGATATCTGGTTAAGAACGGCGCCCTTGTAGGGAATGCCGCAGGGGAGTACGACGTCAAAGGCGGATATGCGGTCGGTAGAGACCAGCAGCATGCTGTCGCCCAGGTCATACGAGTCGCGCACCTTTCCGCGGTACATCAGGTTGGATAGCTCGGTCTTGAGAATTATTTCCATGGTTCCTCCGTAATTAGTGAGCCAAAGCGGTCGAATATTACTTTTTAAAATTTGTTATTGGTTTAATCTCGATTCAATATAGATGAACCGATAACTTTTCACCTCTGGATGATCCAGACCGAGGGACTTTTCCTTTATAACAAGCACCCGTCTAAAGAGCGGTTCAGCCTGGGTTTCCTTGCCTTGTTTTAAATAGAGTAAGGCAAGCTGGTGCAGGCTCTTAGCTACGTCGGGATGATCTGGCCCCAGAGCCCTTTCACGAATCGAGATGGCGTGTTTGAAGAACGGCTCAGCTAGTGTATATTTGGTTTGCAGATAGTATATGTCCGCAAGTCGGTGCAAGCTTGCCGCTACCTCGATATGGTCAGAGCCGAGAGCCTTTTCGCGAATTATAAGTGCGCGTTCTAGCAGTGGCTGGGCTTGTTCGTATCGATATTGTGCGCAGTAGAGGTATGCGAGCCTGTCCAGGCTTGTAGCTACATCGAGATGATTGGGGCCTAGAGCCTTCTCATGAATAGCTAGCGCGCGTTTTAAAAGCGGCTCGGCCTGTGTCCATTGACCCCGGAAAGAATAAAGGCCGGCTATCTGGTTTATGCTTACGGCTATATCCGTATGGTCTTTGCCTAGAGTATTTTCCTGAATCGTCAGCGCTCGTTCATAGAGCGGCTTGGCTTCTCTATACTGTCCCTGGCTAAGATAGAGCGATGCGAGAACGAATAAGCTTTCAGCTACATCGAGATGATCCACGCCGGCAGATTTTTCAGCAAGCTCAAGCGCTCTCTTTGCAGTATCTACTGCGCGGCCGTATTGCCCTTCTTTCAGGAGAGATTGAGCTTCTTCAAGTAGAATTCTTAGCTCCGTTTCCATATGGTTTCCCCGACTATCGTTTGCCTAAAGAAGATCGTAGCAATAGAGCTATTCGCTCTAAGTTATCAGTAGCTTCAGGTCTGCTGCCATGTCCGAAGCCGAGGGTGATCCCGTCATCCCGATAACGGGGAACGATATGGAGGTGAAAATGTGATATTGTCTGTCCTGCGGCGGCGTCGTTCGCTTGAATTAAGTTAAGGCCGTCCGGGCGCAGTTGCTGTTGGACTGCTTGAGCAACAGCTATCGTCGTCCTCATGATGCGGGCTCCAATGTGTTCCGGCATTTCATATATGTTTTCTATATGTCGTTTTGGCAGGACAAGTACATGGCCCGGAGAGGCAGGGTACAGGTCCATTATGGCCATAATCTCTTCGTCTTCCCAAACTATGACAGGATGCGCCTCGCGTATGGCCATCCTGCAGAATATGCAGTCCGTTATGCGGTTTGTCCCTGTTTCACTTCTCATTTGCAAATCCGTTCAAAGCGGTTTTCAAGGCCTGTATCTCAGATTCGAAATCTTCCAACCTCTTCAGTTCTTCGCTGACGCTTTCCGCCCTCTGCGTGCGCTGTGTATGCGCTTCCTGGATGGCTCCCAGCGTAGCTTTGGATACTTCATCCAGCTGTCGCTCCAGATCAAGAGAGAACCGGCGGAACGTGTTATCGATATTCTGTATCGTTGCCCATCGCAGGTTTTCTATATTGCGCAGCGTTATGGCTTCCACGTCCTGTTTTAACCAGTTCTTTATGCGCCGTATCGCCAGGTTTCTGGGCAGCACGCGTTCCAGCATACCTCTTGGTATCGGGCTCATGGTGGCGCTCCAGTTTTCCGTCACCCAGTAGGGCTTATTCTCTGTTATCAGCCTTTCATCCCCTTTGCCCGGCGTATAAGGTATTTCAAAAAGCTCCGCCGCCGTACGCCAGATCGTCTCAGCCAGGGTATTGGCCTTTTCCTGGTGGTAGCTCAATATTTGCTGCATGCGCTTGTTGATCAGGCTCGATATTTTGGACAGGCTCGTGCTGAAGAGATCGGGGACTATCTCGTTCATGCGCTCGCTCATGGCTTTCTCCAGCATCCCGGTGTCGGGAGTGCCTTCCAAGGTTTCCGTAAGGATCCGGATCATCTCGCTTTGATTAGCTTTAACAGCTTCAGCACATTCCTGCTCCAGCGTTTCCATCAGGCGTCTCTTATCGCTGTATATAAGGTCTCCGGATAGCTGACGCTCCCGCTCGATCTCCTGAAGTTTCTGATTAAATATAGCCAGCCTTTCCTCAAGGTCCTCTAACGGAAGGGTCAGGGAACGCTGTTTCAAGTGAATTTGAAGCAGCCCGTCGCTGATGATGTCTCCGGCCTTTCTGGCTATGGCAATATTAAGGGTCTGTATTTTCTCCCTGTTGAGGAACTCGACCAGTGAAGACTCCAGCTTTGAGATGCCGCTTTCCGACAGCTGCAAGTTGTTAGCCTTCAGTTTTGCTTCCAAGCCCTGGCGGGCGGAGATGCTGAAGATAGTTTCGCTGCCGTTGAGCCCCGCTTGTTCCTTTAGGACTCTCGTGAGGAACTCGATAGCTACCAGGCGCTCTTTTTCCGAGAGATAATCCACCTTGTTCATCAGGAAGAATGTTTTTACCACCTTTTCCCGCACCGTTTTCAAAAACTCTATCTCCACCTGTGTTATAGGCGGGTCGGCGGATACAAGGAACAGGGCCGCGTCGCACTGGGGCAGGAAGTTCACGGTGGCCTCTGTATTATGCTGGAAGGTTGAGCCAATGCCCGGGGTGTCGATGAGCACTACGCCTTTTTGAAGCAGCGGGGAGGAGCATGCCACCTCAACATGCGCCACGCCGAGACGATTCTTTGGATTACTGCCCTCGGTGACATATCGGGAAATAAGCTCCCTGACCTCACCCGCGTTCTCAGGCACGAAATCATCAACTTTGCCATCAAGAAAAACTACTCTGACCAGGTAGGTTGAATTCCAGAAAAGGAAGGTAGGAACGGAGGTTAGGGGAACAACCGAGGAGGGAAGTAATTCTTCTCCCAGCAGCGAGTTGAGCAGCGTGCTTTTCCCGCGCTTGAACTGTCCCAGCACTGCGAGGTGGAAACGGGCTGAACTTAACCTGTTCTCCAGTTCGCAGATATGATTACGCTCGGATGCGAATTCATCGCCGAGCTCGGACAGCAGGTTCTGGGCGTCTTTCAGAACTGATGAAAGGGGAGATGCATTTGTGTGTGCCGGATTGGCTGGTGATGAAATTGTCTCTGCTATTTGATTTTCGTTTACCATAGATATCGCCTTCTTCCTCAGTAGTGAGTCAGAGGCCCTGTCTTTTCATAGGCATTAAACTAAAAAAGCCTCTAACTGTAATACCAGTAGAGGCTATCATCCCGCTGATAAGCGGGCCTTTCGGGATCGCTCCCGGGCGAGCATCATCACCTTAACTGTTTCTATTATAGCAGAAAGACAATGCGCAGAGAATTGTTTCCATTTTATCGTCTGTTAGAGCAAGTCTACCGTTGGCCTTGTGGAAATAGGGGGAGTAGGTTTTCTATCAGGCGTAATAGGGTTACGCTTCTGAAGTATAGTAGATTTTCGTTTTCTGTCTAAGAGTTTCGAAGAGAGGTTTACCCTGTTTATCGAGGATGGAGTTGATTTCGCGGATGGCGTTGATGTAGTCGGATGTTTCCCTGCCTTTGACCTGGACGT